>JXWR01005021.1_pt1 | contig 33262 bp, 14 predicted proteins | sample 315541 | NCBI WGS metagenome assembly JXWR01 (sample SAMN03273951, study PRJNA271842) | soil metagenome | isolation source: rice field ambient CO2 | place: India: CRRI Experimental farm Cuttack,Odisha-753006 | collected 2013-12-17
AAAAAAGAAAAAAAAAAATTAAAAAGAACAAGAAAAAAGAGAAGAAACCTCAACAGACTATCTACATTAAAATAAGCACAAACTCAAGCAGAATTCTATCTGATTCCCTTCAAAAACGTGTCGCTACTCCTTTGAAGTCGTCATTGACTTTTGCCTATTAACTATTTAGTGGCAATTTGTCACAAAAAGCTGAGAGATCAGCCATTAAGCTTTATCAGAACAATACACTTTTTGCGTACTATAGTAAAATTTTACCAAGATACTATTTGGAAAAAATTGCTTACATCGGTAGCTCGAAGCCTTCTCTGTGTTAGAAACGGCGTTTGTGGTTTCCTGGCCGTGCTGCTGACAAAGTTTTGCTTCCTATCCACGGATTATTGTCAAAATGGACCGACCGACGTTGTGCTATGCATCATGATGCGAAGTGCAGCATAATTGGCACTAAAAATTTAATTCTTTGCGATTGTTTGAGAATTAAAGTTGCGGCTCTATAACACAAAAGTTGCGGCTGCATGCAAATCAGGCACTGAATGTCTCACTAGGGTCCATTTTCTGCATTATAGAAGGGTAACATAAGGGAATAAAATACCCGGACATCAAGTGCAAGGTGTTGATCAGGTGACAGACGGGGGTGAGATACCCTGTATTTATACAGCCAATGAGAAGCTAGCTGAATAATCATTGCCTGCAGAGTGAGACGAACGCAAAATGAAAAACCAAAAAGAAGTAAAGAAAAAAACGAAGACATACAGTTTATACAGGAGAAGAGCACTAACAGATCGTGCAAACACAACATCATAATAATAAACAATAATTGTCAAAATGGGTCACGGTCACGGTCCTCATCGTAAGTTAGGGTTCTATTAACTTTTGTGTTAAACGCAAATTCTTTGAATACGTCTTACTGACAGCTTATTAGCTCTTAGAGAAGACAAAGGCTTTCAGGCATGGTACTACATGAGAGAAAACTTGGGTGATTATTATAGATTCACCAAGAAAGCCGCTAAGGTCAATTTGCTATTCATGGGTGCTATCCCTCTTGCGTTAGGATATTACGCTTACAGCACTGTTGGCAAATATGATGTGATTGCTCAAAGAAGATCCACTCCAATTTATCTGGAGTACGTTCCAAGAGTTTAAACTCATACCTCAAGTATCCAGTCAACCACCCCTCGTTTAACTTATTGATATTCTTTCATTATATTTAGTTACCGAGATTTTGTTTAAATTAATTCAAGTTTAATGGGTTAATAAATAGTGCTGTTCCATTCTCAGCGCGCATCGGTCATCAATAACTTTGCATTATCGTTCAATGATAAATTGGAATTATACATCTGGAATGTACAAAGTTCCAGCGAGCAAAATAGAGGGGTAAATTTTTCAACATAGTCAAGTATCCGAGTCCTCACCAATGTTTATTTTTATTATCCACGGTTTACTATATATCTTTATTGATATCTAAGTTTTTCTTTTCTTTTTTATGAACATCTACTACGACATTCACTTTGTTGCACGTAGATTTCACTCCAGGACATCCGTTTTAATGCTATTGTACATTGATTATCAATAAGTTTATTGAATACCGTATATTGTAACAAAACTGTATCTACATGTACATTAATAAAAATTTAATTAGCTAAACTATCCATAATCACTTTGACGCTTTTGTCACCAACTGCAAACCGTGCCACTTCTTGATTTCTTCGGCTAGTAACTCATTAACCGCTCTGTGTTGTTTCACCATTGTTATGCCTTTAAATTTAGGACTGATAATGTTAATGGCAAACATTGATCCACAACCTCCTGTATTCATAATGGTTAGTAATCTGACAGACTTTCAACCGCCGGTAGTAAATGTGGGAGTCGAAAAAAAATAATCATGAAAAAAAAAAGTTAAGGAATATCTCAAAGAAGGGATCAACATACCTGAAACATCAGTCACTGTTAATTGGTCCGGATCCAAATTCTCATTCAAAATTGTAAAAATTTTGAGTTCGTAGTCATCCATTGGATCCACGCTTTTTGGATCGACACTATATAACCTTCTGAAATGGATTGTAGGGTTCGAAAACGTCACAAAAGATTTTGGGATAACTATCTTTGTATTAAAAAATGACTGAGTTTGGAACCCTGCAATATTAGATCTGCAAAGGATGCTTCTTGGGCTGAATTTGAGTACATTCATAATAATTGATCTGCTTATGAGAAAGAATTGAGTGAGAAAAAATTGGAGTATCTATCTGAATCTGCACGTTGCTGATATCTCTAAAACAATAGCGCTGAAGTGATGAAACACAGTTGAATTATCAATTTTTTTTTTTTGGTTAAAGTTTGTACTGTGCAATAAAGTGCTGTCAAAAATACAGCAGCAAATAAGAGATCTCGAATTATTAATAATCTTGGAGTTTGGAAAACTATGATTCTGAATTTTTTTTGTCCTGCTTGTTGGCCTTCGGTGGAAAAATACCAGTGTGGCGGGTCTAACATCTGGAGAACCACATAATACTTCCTTAGAGTTATAATTTAATTGTTCATAGTGTTTAATACTAGTCTACACTCTACTTCTGAACGTGAATACTAATTAATTATTATTAAAGGCAACTTAAACGCGATAATTTTTAAAAGTATATAAAACTTTATAATAATACAAAAAAAGGCGGATAAAGTAAGTCTAAAATGGTAACCGCGATTGCCCCTTTGAAAGTTTGGCCCTTTTGCTGCTTTTGCTTGACCCAGAATTACTTTTCCTTCTCGAGTTGGACGAAGAGCTACCCTTGATAATGGGAGGTTTCAATTTTGGTGATTGCGGCGGCGATACAGTAAGATCAAGAACTTCCTGCGCATGCTTTCCATCTTCATCATTCTCACTAGAAGCAATAAGAGGCAGCACAGTGAGCTTCTCATTTAAGAAACTTCTGGTCACATTTTCGCCATTAAGCATTTGTGAGTATTTGAGTGCAAAATGGAAATCTTGATGCTCAGTAATAAACTTAGGATTATCGCTTTCATTAATAATAACTCTGTTGCATTCGTCACAGAAGAATTTTTTTACATCCATATCTGCAAAATTCCGCTCAACTTTTGGCCAGTTGTTATCACTTGTCAGGAAATGGTCTTCAAGATTCAAATCAGTAGCTTCACTTTCTGTTTTCTCAGTGACAGCCCCGTCTTGCTCATGCGGTTCATTTTTCCATTGCTGGTGATCGTTACTAAGCAACAAAAGTTGAGGCTCGTCTTTCGAAAGTTTGCTCTTCAAAAGCCTTTGGATATCATTTCGTGGGGGTGTTGGTTTTTTTGCAGATTTTCTAGACATATAGTTGAAAGCAGACACGTTTTCTTCGTTTTCATTATCAAAAGTAGCGACGATTTCCTCGCTATCAGTTTTATGACCCTTTTTAATAGGTTTTGTCTTGAAGAAACTGTCAATGAAGTTCAGACCATTAACTACCTCAAACTTTGAAACCGTTAAACTCATGCGGCCAATGGGGAAAAGCTCCACACTTTCATGCTCTGCTGCATTCACAACTTCATCTAGCAACTTAATAGCATTTTCTAAAATCACATTCTCAATATTGTCAAGGGACGTTATAGGGAGTGGCATTTGCTTTGTCCTCGAAATCCGTGTTGTTATGGCATAATACATTAGAGATAACAGCTTTGGGCACTTGATCTTCATCAATGATTCGTTTGAATTGCCTGCTCTATTTTCGTTAGCCAAATGAAACTCGGCAAACTCTTCATCGTTGATCTCTTTAATCCGCTGACTCAAGTCTGCAGCAAATACTCTAAGCCATTCAACACAGTCTGCTTTTGTCTTTACAGTCTCTCCTCTAAATCTTTTTGCAGAGCACATACTAGGGTCTTTTTTTTCGGTTAAAGGACTGTATAGTTCACCCCTAACAATTTGATACACCATGGATGCTAAAGCAGTGTCACCTTCTAAACGATCAGTTAGCTCTTCTAAAGTGAAATTGTCTCTTATAAATGCAATAATGTTCTCCTTTTCAGTCGGGACGTCAAGTTTGCTATTAATATAACTACCAGATTTACCACCGAGTCCCCACATATCAGCAAGATCAAAATTCTTAAGAAATTCCGGTATTGCACCTGCTCTAACAATTGTCTGATTGTCTGGCTTTTTAAATCCGGAAGCTAATTTAGCTACTGTTTTGACCCTCGCAATTCCGCAAGATGTTGTATAGCCCAATGCTTCTTCAACCTTTTTACGAATATGCATAGTAATTATTGAGCCAATCATTATGAATATGTCATCCCAATCATGAACACAGTATTGCGGCTGACCTTCGTCCTTCAGTAAACTCATTTCTTCGGCGGTAGGAACTACTACCCCCCTCAACTTAAGACAACACTCTGGAAGTTTATCTGGAATAGGTGGTAGTTTATCATCATCTTCGGCCTTATCTTGCAATTCTCTGAGTTGGGGAAACAACTCCAATGCTTTGTTATAAACATCAGGGCCCAAATCAAAAAATGATTCGTCCACACTGGCTTTCTCCACATTTTTACAATTATCCCTGAATATTCTTTGCATTTTCCGCGATTCTCTTCGGTACGGATCAAGAGACACTTTATGATTTGCAGGGTCTGGGAACTCGTCCGGATTACAAGTATTGACGTTTCTCCAGAAGTTTTCACCTTTCCTAAAAACAGATGTATGCAACGGCACAACATGAGGACATTTTTTGATTGCATCTTTTAAGGAATCCATTCTGCCAATGCCATAGTCTCTGGCAGCGTAGGAGACGGCAATTATGCTCCACCATTGAACACATACCACGGGATCATTTTTCGTGAACCCGTGTTTAAGCTGCTCTACTTGGGCGAAGAAAGCATTGACATCAATGTGAGCAATCACTGCCAATGGTGTACTATAAGATTGTCTTGGATCTTTTAGTTTCTTAAAGTCTGCGTAGGTGAAGTCGGAAATGATTGGTTTGGCTACTACCGTATCGATCAGGCCCTTTTGCTCCTGGTGGTATACTGACATTTCAACAGGCTATTCATCCTATATTTTACTATCACCGAAAGGCTGGGTGTACCACTTGATGCTGTTGTGGGGGCAATAGCGGCTATATCTATCTTGTCAAAAGCCCGCCATCCGTTTCGACCGCCTAATCGAACCTGCTTTCTATTTTCTGTTTATTTTCCGATTTCCGTTTTCTGCCTCGAATTCGCTGTTGCTCCGCACTCATCGTTGTGCTCTGGAGGGTAATAGCCCAGGCCTCCTCCAGGAGCACTATAAAGGGCTCCGGTTTCTTCTCTGAAAAATTTTTCTTCTCTTTTATTCTTTTCTGATAATATTCTCTTTTAGAGCCAAGCAAACCAAGAAAGACCGCTGGTCAGTGTTGTGGAGGATGGTAGCATGTCTGCTATGATGTTCTGTATGTGTTTTGTTTTGATGCTGTACCGCTGCCTTGATTGCAATCTGAAGAGTAATTGTTTTAGTGATGACAAGCTGTCGCCCCAAACTGAAACAATTGTGTTGATTCGACTTCAATAGCCAAACACACTGAAAATTCTGATTTAAAACATTTATTTTCTTTGAGATTGCAATCTTGTTGAAGTGTTGGTTTCCTACGAACCAATGTTTAATTATTGGCTTTTGTTTGTATTGTCTTATGTCTTCGAAGGTTTTACTAACAATATTTAGATATTCATTGTCTTTGAATCTTTCTTGTGTTTTTATCTTATTTATTTTTTTATTATTTTGGCCGAACAATAGTGATAAATGTATGTTTGTTTATTTTATTTGGCTTTATCTGTATCATTGCTATGTGCTTTTTCGAATTTGTGATGATCGAAAATAATATTTCATGCTAATCATGATAGCTCACTATATGTGAGTGAGGATTATAAAAACTTTCTGACTAGACTCAATAGCCATAGATGTGATACTAGTATGCTTCTTTCTTTTTTTATGGGTCAGCCAACTAATATGCTTTTAGTGTATATAAACTCCTAATATATTTGTTGTAAAATAAGTTTATTGACTGTAGAGGAAATAAATTCGATCCGGCCCACTGGGGTATATGTAACGGTGATTGGGTAGCCAGATTCCCTTTTTCAAAGAATTAAAAAAAGAGTGTGAGCATGTTCCCTAAAGAAGCATGCAACCCGTATCTTTGAAATTTCAAGATATAGTTATTAACTTTTATCAAAATGCCTGAGCTGATTGCCATTCTCATTATTTCGGATACTGTTGCTGCTGACAAGTCAAAAGATCGCACCACAGAAGCAATTGAGTCTGCTTTGCAAGTTAAATCTACAGGAACCGCCTCTCAAAAATTCCGAATCGAAGAGAGAGCTGTTGTCCCCGATGACAAACAAGCAATTGCAAATACCATTCGTGCATGGTCTAATGAGCCTAAGAATTATAAGCTAATTTTGACTTCAGGAGGAACTGGATTCTCAGATAAAGATGTGACTCCAGATGCAATTGAACCATTGCTTGAAAGAAAGGCTCCTGGTTTGGTATTTGCGATGATCAATAAGTCATTGACAAAGACGCCTTTTGGGATAGCTAGTAGGCCTGTTGCAGGAATAAGAAAGAAGTCATTGATAATTACGTTACCTGGTTCCCCCACTGCCGCCAGAGAAAACATTGAAGCAATAGTTGATGTATTGCCACACATTTTGCAGCAGATTGGTGTTGATAGTGCAAGGTCACTTCATGGAGATTCCACTTTTCAGACTGTTACAAAGGAAGCTGATTTAGTCAACAGAAAACACTCTGTTCATCACCACCACCACCACCATGATCACTACCATAACCATTCCCATAAGCACAGAGACGGACACCAACCATTAGTCAAACACCAGTTAGTTCATGCCGATGATGTACCGGTAACACAAAGAAAAAGGTCATCGCCATATGAAATGATCTCCGTCGACCAAGCTTTGAAATGTATCCTTGAACAAACTCCAAAACCGGCCACTACTACACTTTCCATTTTTGATCCCCGTATAATCCATAGCATTATAGCGGAGCCAATCTACTCACCCATAAATGTCCCAAATTTCAGAGCCAGTATCGTTGATGGCTACGCTGTCGTGAGCTCTGACGGTCCAGGAACTTACCCAGTAGTTTCTGTTTCTCATGCTTCTGCGGCCGAGCCTTCTGGCCTACCTGAATTACAGTCAGGCACTGTTGCTAGAATCACAACTGGGGCACCGGTACCACCAGGGTCTGATGCTGTGGTTATGGTGGAGAGTACTGTTCTTGCTGAAACCACGCCTGACGGCAAAGAGGAGCACAAGGTGCAAATTCTAGCGAAGAATGTCAAGCCAAATGACAATATCAGAGAAATTGGCTCCGATTTAAAAAAAGGCGCTTTAGTGTTATCAAAAAATGAAAAGATCACTAGTGTGGGTGGTGAAATTGGATTACTTGCAAGTGTTGGTATTGATGCTGTCAAAGTGTTTAAAAAGCCAGTAGTTGGGGTCTTATCTACAGGTAATGAGGTTGTTGACGTTATGAAAAGCCAAAATCTAGCAGGGTCATCTCTACCATATGGCCAAATCTATGACTCCAATAGGCCTGCTTTAATCTCATCATTGCAAGCACGAGGATTTGATGTTGTTGATCTTGGTATCGCTACCGATACGCAAGATTCATTAGCAGATTCGTTCGCGAAAGCGTTTGCTGAGAAAGACGTAGACTACATAATAACCTCAGGAGGCGTGTCTATGGGCGAATTAGACTTGTTGAAACCAACCATAGAAAAGTATCTCAATGGGACCATACATTTTGGTAGGGTGGCTATGAAGCCAGGAAAACCAACCACCTTTGCGACGGTGAAAGCTAGTAACAATACAAGTAAATTGATATTTGCTCTTCCTGGTAATCCAGCTTCAGCTATAGTGACGTTACATTTGTTTGTTTATCCTTCGTTATACAGATTTGCTGGCTATGATTTTAGCCAACATAGTTTTGTCTCAGTCAAAGTCAAATTGAACCAGGATACCAAACTAGACCCAAGACCAGAGTATCATAGAGTTTACATATCCCAAGACCGCCTGACTTATGAGTTGATTTCAGAGAGCACTGGGTTTCAAAGAAGTAGTAGAGTTGGCAGTTTGAAATCTGCTAATGGTCTTTTGTGTTTGCCTTCATTAATTGATGCAGATACACTGGTCTTAGCAAAGGGTACTACAGTGGATGCGCTTCTCATTGATGCGCTCGGTAGGTAATAACTAACAGAATTTTTAATAAATAAAAAGCTATTGCAAAGGAAACTAGAAAATATATTGAAATAGAAAAAATATGAAACAAGAAAAACAAACAATTTAAAAAAAACTAATAGGTGATCTAGGTAATATCCTAGCCAAGTAAAGCTTCTTTTCCTTCTTCTTTTTCCTTTTTATTGTCTTGTTGATTGACAGCGGCATCTTTTTTCACTTTCCCAGAAACCTGTAGTTTCTTCAATCTTTCTATAAGATTTTGTTCTTCTGAGTCTGGTTCCACAGAGCTCTCTAATTCTGACAGCGCACTGGCTTGTATACTTGCTGCTGGCAGCACCGCTAGCTTAGCAGTTTCTTCTTTTTCTAATTCTGCTAATTCGTTGTCAATCTCATTTTCGTCAATCGTATTGTTATTTTCGCTGTTGAATTGGGAGAGACAGTCATTAACTTCATTGACTTTGCTATATTCTTCGCTAACATTGTCTAATAAGGTGTCAACTTTCTCAATGTTTAACTCATTATTTAAATTTTTGAGTATAGTTTTGGAATTGCCCAATAATTGAAATACTTTGATGTTCTCATTTTGTAAGACTATGTTCGATAATAGCGATTCCAAATTACTTAAATTAGAGCTGCTTTGTATCAATGAATTCTCAATTGATTTCTTCATGCGTAACAAGAGTTTGATATAATCGCGATTTGATGATTTTTGCTTGATAAGAGTTTGAATCTTGTTGGTGTAGTCGTCAACTTTCGCAGATAAACTGCTGATTTTAGTGTTAGTTGAGCTTATAGAAGCCTTTAGTTGGGCAACAGCGACATCAGTGGTCGTCACTTGCTCATCCTTTGCTAAAGCACTTGTTTTGATTTTAATTATTGGATCTTTTATATCGAGTGTTTCTCCGTTTTGAGTTGCTACCGTGTCTGATTGAATCAATACGTCGTGTGTGTCTCTGCTCAAATATCTCAACATCAACTCATAATCTAAATCAGATAATTTAAATTGTTTACTAATCGCCAAGTAAAGAAAAGATTTAGTAAATGCACGAATATCAGATTGTTCTTCATATACCTCCTTGGCAAAATTCTTGATAAACTCTATTACTGGTTTTCTAAGTTTTTCCAATTGAGAAATGCTGACAAGCTTGGTGCTAACCAAATAATTGCCTGATTTGTTTTTATTTTTCGTTAAGCTGACATGTGGATCATATAGGCCGGATTTAGAAAGGGCCCAAAGTAATGTGCCCTTGACCGATATGTTGGAGAAGATAGAATAAGCGTATATAGATGTAGGATGCTCATCGAACTGCTTTATTGGTATCAATTTTTTATCAGAAGAATCGTTAATGATCTCATTTAGGACTGTATCAATGGAAAGCGGTCTAAGTATAACACTGGTATCATTATTATCAGACAAGTCCATAGAAACAGACAATTTTTCCACAAGATTTGAAGTATCAAGGACGACACTACTTTGGGAGTCAATGATTTGGTTCAAAAGTTGCTTCCATGCTAAAACGTTTGCCTCATAGCCATCTGGATTTGCCTCCTTCAAATTATCAAAATTAGAGTAGAGTGATCTAAGCCGCGATTTCTTGAATAATGGGTTAGATTTGATCAAATTTTCGTACATCTTTGGTGACACTCAAAGTACGTGATATACAACAAAGCAAGATAATAAATGCTTTGTGTAACACCTCTATACCAGCGGTTACCTTCCCAGGAAGTGAATCAGTGTTAATCAGATGCTCCCTGCTGTCTCCAGATTCCAGATTTCGATCATCTTTTCTTACCCACGGAGGTTGAGGAGCCATTCGGGCGGATCTCACAGCACGCTACATTTCCAAATTACATTTTACGGTTAAGCGAACACTAGCAATTACTGGCATCTGGATGTTGGCAAATAAAGAAAAGTATAATATATTAAAAACAGCCTTTGTTTGACTGAAAAAAAAAAAAAAAATCGTAGTTCATCACAGTTCATTCTCTATAGAGAATAATTTCACTCTGTTTAAAATACCGCCTTGCGTCTTCGTCTATCAATACCAAACTCAAAAACGTTCTGGTCGAAAATTTTTTGTTAACATCCCTAAATGTTGGAGTCAAATCGAACCCACCCAAGAATAATCTTATTGGTATTGTCTCACCCCTCACTGGAGCTCCATCCATAATCTCAAAGCGCACCAAAGTTTCAGAATCGCTCACTTGATTTGATCCAGAGCCCACCGTTTCTCGTCTGATTAGACTCAATTCCATGTGTTTTATTTTGAGTCTTACTAGTAAGAAATAAATTCTTCCTACTATCACATCTTTGAGAGAGTATCTGGATTTTGAGTATTCGAATTCTATATGCAAGCAGTCTTCTATACCAACATCCATCTTGACTGTGGTGGGTGTGTCTGGAGGCGTTTGTTTTGAGTATACCCATAGCTCTTTTTCTCTGATAACATCTGCAGATTTTCTTTGCACAATACATTTCAAGTAGTATCTTAGTCTGACATTGGTTCCTCTGTAGCTTTCAAATTGCTTTTCGACGTTCTTGAATTCAAAAGAGTAGTTTTCTGGATGATTCAACTCCGCTGGTGCTGAGAGCTCTTGCACCAAATACAAAAAGTTGTCAAAATTCAAGCCATCGTTATTAGTGTCTATAGTACCAATTAATTGTATTTTTATTCCCAAATGCTCTACCCGTCTGCCATCTTTCACTCTGATCGTCACTTGTCCTTTGACAGATTCCCCATCTTCATACAAGGGCAATTTTTCCTTGCGGCCGCTTTTGTTTTTCACCTCCACATGCTGTCTGGTATCCTCGCCAGCTAGTCTAATTTCTATATCTAGAGGTGCTTTGAAAAAAAGTGACATTGATGCCTATAATGTGTTTGTATGTTGGTTGTTAATGTGTGTGGGTGTATATGTAATATACAGTTCTAGTGGTAGTGCTAGTAAGGCAGTTAGCTATGGCGGTTTGCCTTAATCTAGCTGTCTTTTAGGCATTCTGTCGCCGTCCTGCCAACTTCGCGTGTTACCCGATGCATTATCGTGTTTCGGCTCAACATACACGTTATCGCATGCCACTCTAGCAGCAATGCTGTCAGCGGGAAGCACAGTGTCTCTACGAAACTACTGGAAGGCTGTTGCTCATTACTAGGTTTCTCATGGGATCGCAGGTAACATAAAACAGTTTGGGTGGATTTACATCAACTATGTGGCGTCGCTTATTGGTTTTGACGCGGTACTGTAATTGGCCTTTTGAGAAAGATACATTATGTTTCATGGTGGGGTCCCCCACCCCGATCTTCAGCAGTCATTTGTTCTATACCACATTGAAATATATAGCTCAGAGTGGGGGTTGCAAGGCATTATTTTACCTTCTGTTATCGATTATGGTGATTGTATGTCTTCGTCGTTCCCGATGATTGAACGCAATTATATTTTATTTAATAGAACCATTGATAATCTGTAGCTTATCGTGGCTAGTTGTCCCATCGCAAATTTTATGAAAGTGGGAATACCCGGAAACAGCGTCTAACAAGCCGCATAGTACATTCCCTTCGTATAACCTCTTATAACTGCTACGTCACAACACGCAATGAAGCCAAAACCAATTTTATTCAATATTTTATTTTATATTCCTGAAAAATCACCTAATGAGAAAAGAAAACCTATGAAAAAAAAAAGAGATAGAAAAAAAAAAAAAGAAACAAAAACAATTCTAAATATTATAGAATATGCTCAGAGCCCACGTAGGCATGAGCGGTGGTAACATGAAGCTTGCATAAGCAGCTTAAACAGCCTTAGCCAAACCAACGGCATCATTTCCCAAATCGTAAACACTGTAGTACTTTCTCAAAAAAGCATCACCAACAATTGCCAATGGACCAACTGGTTCTGGGAAGTCCATTGGGGTGAATGCAGAAATGCAAGAACCGCTGACTTCCAATGTGTAGTCGTATGGGGTAATAGTGAAGTTGTGACCACCCAAGTTCAAAGTCAAGTCAGGCAAGGAATCTCTTGTAGAGCATTCAACAGAATACTGGCCAGACCAAGACTTCTTAGCGCCAATTTCGGCATTGATGATTTCAGCCAATCCAGATGGCAAGGTAATTAAAGAAGTACCAGTGTCAATAGCAGCACCATGTCTTTCTAAAACGGCCCACTCATCACCCAAACCAATACCTTCAAAAGACACCTCCCAGTATGCCTTTCTTCTGACAGGTAACCAAGTAATCTCACCATCAAACTTAGACTCGTCTACGCCACCAAAAGTAGCGACACCACCATCTTCAGATTTAGCAGTGTCACCCAAATAGAAGGCAAATTTTGGCTCGTCAAGCAACCCGTCATTGATAGCATTGTAAATTGGTGGAACAATTTTATTGACAGAAATTGTGTCATAGGCTAAACCCAAAATACCATCGAATTTGCCGAATGCGAAAGCCAAACCTGGCTCACTAGTAGCTTCGGCGAAATCTTGCTTCGGAATGGTCAAATCTCCAATAGTTAATGTGTCTTGAGAAACAAAACCTTCCAAAGAGCCGGAACCATACCTAATAGCAAATTCAGAGCCGTTGGCTTTATAGCTGCTGGAAGAATCGTGGTCATATTTGGAATGTAAGAAACAAGCCAAAGAAGAGCATTCAATGCTTGGAATCCACAAATTTGAAGAGCCAGTGTCTAAAATGACTTTAAACTCTTGAGCAGGAGTACCCAAAGAAATAGTGGTGAAGTACTGAGCATTCAAGTAGTTTGTCAAAGGAGTATCATGGCCCCCAGTTGGTTCCACAAGTGGAGCTTGGGCTTGTAAAAAAGGTTCACTTTCTGGGTAAGCTTTTTGAAACTGTTGAAGGTATTTAGCTTGGAAGGATTTTAAATGGTCTTCAAAAGTGGTTCCTTTGAAAGAGTCATCCAAGGCTTTTTTGTGGATCTTAGCGGAATGGACCTTAGCATCAGCTTGATTAAATAAGGATAACACAACCGCCAAGTTGGCAAGGACAGAAAACTTCATTTTGTAGCGAGAACTGGTTTTGTAAGAATAAGGGGAGATAGGCAAAATGAGGGGAAAAGATAGAAAAAAGGAAATGTGCAGTCAAGGGGCTAGCACTGGTTACTCAATTGAAATGCAGAACCTATGTAGCCTTTATAACTGTAAGATACAGAGAAGAGAGAAGAGAGAAGAGGAAAGGAAAGGAAAGGAAAGGAAAGCAAATTGGGCGGCAAAAGGGTTTATTTATTTATATTGCCTTCAGCCATCCATCCTCCGATGAGCAGTGACGCTTTGGGCAATCGCTGGGCCCAAACAGGGTGACTGCCAGCCGCCAGCCCCTATGCAGACCCGTGCGTCATAACACACTTCCACAGTTTAAGGCCCCCAATACTGCTGTGAATTGCATGTTATTGCATGTTAGCGCCTATTCCTGCATTTAGTTGCCCGATGACGCATCGTCTGCTTTGTGCTAAGTGTCCAACATTTGTGACACTGGCTGCTGTACCATCCATAGACTACAGACTATAACATCGTTTTCATCATCGCTGCCAGACAGTTATCTTTTTTCTGTTTAGTCTTTGCAGGCAGGCCTTAGAAAATGTTATCATGGTTCTATTTGCCCTTTCCCCTATAGTTGCACCAGAAAATATCATTCTCAACAGCTTCGATGTCCAAGATGGACCTTCAGTCACCGAAAATGACAAACGACTTTACACTATTCAGGCTTCAATACAATCTAAAGAGGTTCATCCAAGAGTATTTTCTGGATTTAAAAAGCTAATAATTGCACTACTCTATACCGGTCTAAGTATTGGGGTGCAGCTCAACTCCTCGATAAATGGAAGTGTGATTGTCGATCTTGCCAACAAGTACAGGATCTCCATCACCGAAGCTACATGCACGATGACCATTTTCATGTGCGGAATGGCAACAAATGTGACAATTTGTGGACCTTTAACTGAGCTGCATGGTAGAAAGAATATTGTGTGCTACTCAACCTTTATTAGTGGATTAGTGACTCTTTGTGCCACGTTTGTGAATAATTTTGGGGGGTACATGGCTTTTCGTTTCTTTGCAGGTTTCTTTGGTGCTCCAGCTTTATTGGTTGCTGGCTCTGTAATAAAGGATCTATTTAATGATAAGCAAAGAGCATATGCATTGCTTCTAGTTTCAGTTTTAATTGGATCAATGCCAGCTGTTGGTGGAATAGCAGCTAGGTCGGCACTCGAGCATAACATTATCAAGAATCTAAATCAAATCAATTTGATACCAGGTCTTATAATTACTATTTTTGGGATTTTGGCAATTCTCTTTGTTCGCGAAACATACATCCCAGTGATTAATAAAAGGCTGGAAAAAAAGGTCAATCGGAGTAAGTCTACGAAACGAAGGTTAGTTGAGCATTTTAATTTAGAGTTGGCTCACAACCTTGATCATAAGAAGAACGACAGTCCTATAGAAGGGCCAGAGAATGGGCAAGTTACGATTAAAACAGTAGCGGATGAAAATTCAGCAAGCGAAAATCATAGCATTATTATAAGGGCTGATATGAATATCGAGAAGGATCAATCAAAGGGGTACTTTAATCTGTTGCTTCGAAAATTACTTCTTCCTTATAGATTTTTAGCAGATCCTCTTTTAATGACACTGACTATCATCAGTTCTTACTACTCCGGCTCCATGTACCTGCATGTGACAAATTTTCTGTCGATTATCAAAGAATATCACAACAATAGCCGAGTAAACAACACTAACAATATTGTGAGCCCAGACATTGTTGGAATAGCGTTTACCATAGGGCTTGCTTCATTTGGAAGTTGCTTATTGTTTCTTTGTTCGTATATTTATTCTGCTATGATCACTACTCACAAAGAAGCCATACCTGAACTTAAGCTTTTACCGCTTTTACTTGGGGCGATACTCATTACAAGCTCCAGCGCAGTTATTTATTGTACCGATGTGTACTTTTCTAATTTGAATCAAATATTCATTGCCCAAATATTACATGGGGCCGGTTTTTTTTTGACACAGCAATCAGTATTTTTATACATTATGGAAATTTATGGGCAAAAATCTGCTTCGGCATGCTCATTGATGCTGCTTTTCAGAAACTTGATTGGAGGGCTAATACCATTATTTGGCTCGCAGATAATATTCATGTACAACAACAAGGCTGATTTTTGGGATCATAAATATCGTTTTTGCTGTTATAGTTGGCTTGACTATAGCCTTCGGATATAAAATTAGAAAAACACTCAAACACTGTGTTGTCCAGACACGGTATAAAAACTATGAGAACTCATCGGCATGAACAACAAAGGTTCTACGTGGGATGTCACTAAGGTTTATACTAAGAATAATTTTATATCGTTTTTCTGAACTGTATGCTTCTGTAAGTACCCATGGATATATATGACATGTTGAACACAAGAAGACATGCGATTTCGTTCACAAAAACAGCGAATTGCATTGCCATAATGCATGCACTTTTATGCATAATGCGCATAAAAATTACCCTATGTGGCTGGTGAAAGCGGAAAGTTCAAAATGTCTTTCCTGCTTTTTCAGAAAACCTTGGAAAATAAATATATAAGCAAATACAACACCAGTACACGCTTGTTGACTTTCTGTTTCGTGCGTATATGGCCCACACAGAGACTTCTAGCCCAGAGGTTTCAGAAATCAGGCTGTTAATTGATCTTAGAATATTCGCATTTGTTTTTTGAAACTATAAGAACATCATTGGCTATGAATTACACCGAACAAATCAATACATTTGTCAACAGGCTCAACGACAGCGCCGATTGCAAGGCTAAACACGCTGTTTTGACAGAGCTTTGTGATATAGTGGAAACATTCCTCGGCCCCAAAGAATATTCATATTTTTTAGAGAAACTCATACCTATTTTTTTCAGTCTTTTAGACAATATTCCAATAACATTTTCTAGTCAGTCAAACGAACATAAATTAAGAAATACAGTGCTAGAGATCCTTCATCGAGCTGTTTGCAATGACGTACTAAAGCCGTATGCTGAGAAAGTGCTAGATGAAATGCAGAAAGCTCTCAAAGTTGACAACGAGGACAATGGTGTTTTGTGTATGAAAGTGATAATTAACTTGCATAAATCATATAAAAATGAGTTGTTTGAAAAAGTTCAGCCATTTCTCGATATCGTCAATGAAATATACGCAAACATGAATAAAACGGTGCCAGAATCATTTAGAGATCAAACATCTAAACAGGACTTTGGCGAAAACATGGATACCTCAATTGATTCAGCTATGTCGCCGCAGCCCACTGGCGGGAATACCGATCTCCAATCAAAACCGTTAGCTCACTCAATGCAATCTTTCAAAACATTATCAGAATGCCCAATCATGATGGTCTCGCTACTTTCATCTTACAAGCAGCTTGTAAACACAATATTGCCAACTTTCATTCCAAAATTAATAGAATTTTTACAATTAGAAGTTGAAGCTCAAAAAGAGGCCAGAGAAGCCGCAGCAAAAAGAAACGAAATATTTACATCAGTGGCCCCAGAGATAAAAAACAGAGCTCTTTATGGCGAATTTATATTAGCACAAGTCAAGGCAGCATCTTTCTTGGCATATATTTTCATTAGAGGATATTCTCCAAAATTTTTAGCTACTTACAACTCTATAGTGCCAGATATTATTATGAGACTTTTACAAGATTGTCCTAGTGAGCTTTCAGCAGCGAGAAAAGAACTTTTACATGCTACACGTCATATTTTGTCTACTTCCTACAAATCTATGTTTTTACCAAAATTAGATTTGCTATTCAATGAAAAAGTTCTATTGGGGGACGGCCTCACAGCGTATGAGACACTAAGGCCTTTGGCTTATAGCACAGCAGCAGACTTTTTGCATAACATCAGAAATGATTTAAATTTGGACCAAATATGGAAAACGGTGCTTATGTACTCAAAGTTACTTCAAGATACAACGCTTGCCTCAACAGTACAAATTATGAGCGGTAAATTACTTTTAAATTTGCTTGAAAGAATCAATAAGCTACCGAAAGATGAAGCAAGAAGATTGTCTTTCATTATCATAAAAGCATATGTTAACCGGTTTATCGATCTAAACCGCGAGTACAGTTCAATTATGGGGCGCTATAAGGATTTTAAGGATAAAAAGCAGGAAACCGAATCTTCCCAATCTGCAGTAGTTACCAGCGTTAACAGTAAACTACCCGATAATCCAATGCTTGTTGACGAAGAAATTAAAATTGATAATGATGAAGAATTGGACATAAACAATATCATAATTGCAGAATTGAAAGGGGATATGCAGGATGGTGACAATGATGTTGAAATGAAAGATGTGGATAGTGAGGCTATGAAGGTAGAACAACCTGAACAACCTGCCATCACAACATTGGATGACATTCAGTATCAACGTCCTATACAGATCTCCCCTCCCCTCCTGTCAGATCCGTTGAAAGATACTAAATATTTGTTTCGTACGTTATTAAATTTTTTAAAGTCTGTTGTTATATCATTAAGGCAAAGCAATAGTCCACCGCCATCTTCTGATTATAATTTGCAAGCATGGAATAGCGCTGCAAGACTTTTCTCAGTTGAAGAGATCTTCATATTGAAAAGTCTTTTGAGAGAAAGTATATTGGGCCTTAGATTTTTCCAAGCTCCAAAGACCAGTTCAGACACAGAGAAGCAAAAAGTGTTTGATATAAGACACCCTAATTTACCAATATCAGCATCAAAGGATGAAAAGGAACTAATGGAGGTAATAGCTTCCATGTTTATGAAGATCGACTTATCGACCTTCAATGAAATATTTACGTCAGAAATATCATTCTTGGTGAATGAAATGCTAAACAATGCTCCTCTACTTCATTTGCCGCATTTTTTCCTTGGCAGTGAGGTAACTTCGGCAAATTTCATGGGAATAATAATTAACTATTTAAAGTCAAAATTGAAAGATTTGGGCGATGTTGATGCTATGCATTCACATATATTTTTGCGCTTGTTCAAGTTATGTTTACTTTCGCTAAATCTATATCCGTCATCTAATGAAGCTGTGGTGGCTGTACACTTGAAAGAGTTAATTTTAAAATCTTTAGAAATGTCTACGAAGGCCGAGGATTCAATTGTATATTTCTATTTGATCAGAACGCTATTTAAGAGCATCAGCGGTGGAAGATTTGATTCTTTGTACAAGGAAATCATGCCTCTTTTACAGAAATTACTAGAATCTCTCAATAAGCTAATTGACTCTGCTAGTACGCCGCAGGAAAGAGATATTTATATTGAGCTATGTCTAACGGTTCCAGTCAGATTGGGAAGATTGGTACCATATTTAAGTTATCTCCAAAGGCCATTAGTTTTAGCATTAAATGGATCTCAGGATTTAGTAAGCCAAGGTCTTAGAACATTAGAGCTATGTGTTGATAACTTATCCGCAGAGTTCTTGGACCCTATAATTGAGCCAGTGATCGAAGATGTAATGAAAGCTCTCTGGAAACACTTGAAACCGTTACCTTATTATTATGTTCACAGTCACACAGCAGTTAGAATCTTGGGAAAACTCGGAGGAAGAAATAGAAAATTTATTAGACCGCCTCATGACTTGGAGCCACAGCATGCATTGAATGAAAAGGTTGAAGCAGCATTTAGGGTTCACCATTTACAAGATCTTGAAAATATGTCTGTTACAACTGGCATAAAAGCTGCTATTGATATTCTAGAAAATCCCCGTCAAATAGTGGATACAAAAATTGGGGCCTTTTATCGCATAAATGCCTTCAAATATTTATCCACTGTTTTGAAACTTTTTATAGATGCCAAAGAACTACCTGATAATTATCATGCAATAATTAAGGCCGGCGTTCTGAGCCTACTTGAAGAAAAAGCCGAACATATCAAAAATCTTGATCAATCTTTTATAGTGGACCATAGAAAGTTGAGCAGTCAGGAGGAATTGGCAGAGAGACTCATGAAAGCCGTATTTTTATCAGCATCTATAGAGGAGCTAAGAAGCGAGGTAAGTCTATTGACGAAAAACATTTGCAACCATTTTACCCAGCTATATATCATCAGACATATCATCAAAAAACACAAAAGCGAACGAAAATTTTCTGTTGACAATGGTGAAGGTGCCGTTTTTCTTAGCGATCATATATTATTGAATGCAATTACTTATGCATTAGGCTCTCATATAAAGGAAGTTCGACAATGTGGCGTAGATGCTATTAAAAACATCTGCGAGCTATCTGCGTTGCTTTTTGGCTCTGTTGACAAGAGTTTGAATTTCATCCTTTTGCGTTCGATGGTGGTAGTGTTTTTTCATGGTTGTTATAACGAATTATATTATACTAAATATGGTGGAGTTCTCGGACTTAAAGTGCTATTGAAGGAAGTCAACATTCCACCAAAGTGGTTCTCAAGATATCAACTTGAGTTGATTCGTGCACTACTATTTGTTTTGAGAGATACACCCGACGTTGTACCTACAAATGTTGTGGATGAAGCTATAGACCTTATAAAAACAATTATTAAAGGATGCAATGAAAATGTGAAGAAGATAGAAGATTTACCTAATAATGTCATTTCTTTGTTGGTCTATGATCTAGCGAACTCTAATGCGGTGGTGAGAAGAACTTCTAGGGAATCATTATCGTTGCTATCAGAGCTTACTGGCGTTTCAATATCTAAAATTATATATCCAAGCAAATCGGTTCTATTGAATCCTATTTTTAGCAAGCCTTTGAGGGCATTACCATTCCCGATGCAAATTGGTAACATTGAGGCTATCAATTTCTGGCTAAGTATTCCTCATGAGGAGAATTCATTTAACGAAGAGATGCAGCGGCTTTTGCTCGAGGTTCTTAGCTTGGTTGACGCAGATGATTCTATGCTCGTTAGCACTTCCCGCTTAATCGACTATGAAACCAGGGAACAGCTAACAGAAATTCGTATTGTGTGCATAAATTTATTAAAAATTGCTGTCTCAAAACCAGAATTTTCCACTAACCCCCAAGGATTGACAAGAATGAAGATACTTTCTGTCTTATTTAAAACTTTGTGTTCATCAGAAACAAGAATAATAAACGCTGCACATCATGCTTTGAAAGCAGCTTTGGCGGAAAACAACAAGCTACCACGAAATTTGTTGCAAAGTGGCCTTAGACCAATGTTAATGAATTTAGCAGACCATAAAAGACTAACGGTATCAAACCTTGAAGCTTTAGCAAGATTACTTGTGTTGCTTATAAGCTACTTTAAAGTTGAGATTGGCAAAAAGCTCATGGACCATTTGAAAGCATGGGCGACTCCCCATGTCTTACATACTATTTCTAGCCAAGACTTAGCTTCTAATTCAATCGTTCAAGTGGTAAAAGCTATTTTGAATATTTTTCATCTTCTTCCACCCCGGGCTTCAATGTTTATCGAGGACATATTAGGAATAATTGACTATCTCGAGTTCCATCTTCGAAGAAGTGAAGATTCGCCATTTAGAGAGCCCGTGGCGAAATTTCTTAATAGGTTTTCAAAAGAAACATTTCTGTACTACTTGAAAAATTACAGCGCAAGACAGACCAAATTTCCGTACTTTGTTACCAAGTGCTTGCAGCTCAGAGAGGTAATTAAGGAGTCGTTTGCGAAACTTGTTGAGCTGATTTCACAGGAAGAGCAATTCACAATAAAGGTTACCAAATATGTAAATACCATCGATGTTTTAGCTGCAATCTCAGCATCTGAAAAAGAGTGGATTAAATCTCAGAAACCGCTAATCACTGATCTTTTCAATATTTCAAAGGATATCAACAAAGCCAATAAGAAAGATTTTTATAATAAGCCATATCATTTCCAGTTGGAAAATGCCTTGATTGTTTTTCAAGATTTATACATTAAGCATCTTTCTGACGCTTCCGATTGCGATGCTTTGATAACATTGCTTGAGACATTGTGTTGTGAGGAAATACCGTACTCAGTTAACCTTAAGCAATTTGTTTTTGAAAAAGTGATACTGTCAGATAATATTGAGCTTAGACAAAACTATTTGACAAAGGCAATCAATTTGTTTTTAGATGGCAGTGCTCAACTCAAGGCAAAAGTTTTTATATTTAGAAGGTTGTTTAATCCAATTTTGCTATATGAATATTCAAAGAATGGAAATATAAAGCAGCTTTGCGAAACTGCAGCCTCGAAAACTATTTCTAATTGGCTCAACTTGGTGCACACAAAAATATGGAAAGCAACTAGCGGTAATATCTTAGATATAACAGCTGGGAAGATTGACCAGTACAGAATTGAGTTACTTCAAATGACTTCCATTTTAATTAGCATGGCACCTGATGTAATAGAAAACTTGAGAAAAGATGTTATAAAATTTTGCTGGAACTTCATAAAGCTTGAGGATGTTCTTACCAAGCATGCAGCATATTTAACCACTTGTTATTTCATTAATGCATACGCCACCCCGATGAAAATCAGGACTCACATGCTTATGGCTTTATTAAGGGCAAACAACAACGACACTAGATTTATAGTAAAACACTCGTTGGAGTTGCTTGCGCCTGCAATGAATGAGAACCTAAATAGTGATGGGCATGACACAACCTGGCTTAAATATCCAAGGAGGGTGATATCAGAAAACGGATTCTTAATTAATAACATATTCAATGTTTACAAGTTCATTGTTCAACATAGCAACATCTTTTTCTATGCAAGAGATCATTTTATTTCCAATGCTATCAGTGCAATGGGAAAATTAACCCTTTTGCCAAACAGCTCTGTTGATAATCAAACGCTTGCAATTGAACTTGCAGAATTAATTTTGAAGTGGGAACAAAAGGCAAGGAAGCTTAAAGCCCAAAGTTTTAAGAAGTCTCCAAAGAAAGAAACTGCCAAAGAATCCAATGATATTGAAGGTGATATCTCGACTCCTTTAAGCTACACAATACCTTTTGGTCAGAAGGAAGCGTTTGTGACGTTTTTAATTAGATACGTTTGTATAAGTTCGCAAAGGGCATCTCTGAGTGAATTAAGCCAAAGGGCTTTAGCTGTGCTATATGGTGTTTTAAGTCCTGCTCACTGGCCTGAAGTTACAGTAAAATTGTCATTTTTCGAGAAATTTTTGGCAAATCCTGATTTGAATAGTGGTAATAGTAGCTTATTGGGATACTGTTTAAACGCCTTGGAGGTTCTTGGTGTTGCGTTGGAACATAAGAGCAGCGAATGGATTACGGAGAATCTCACGGCGTTGCAAGAGTTATTAGAAAAATGTATCCGCTCTGACAATCATGACATTCAAGAAGTGTTACAAAGGGTTCTTAGAATAATTTTGAAGGCGATAAAAGAGGAAAGTGAAGAGGATCAAGAGTATGAATCTGAAGAAATAAAAAACTTTTTGAATTTATTGTACAATGTTGTCTCTGATGATTTAGGTAACACTTCATCACTTGCCGCTGGTGTAACATTATCCTGGACTATTGCTAATTATAAGCCAGAGAGACTCAACCCATTAATTCCAAACATTATGAAGACATTTGGTAAATTATGCAGAGATCATGTCACAATTATCAACCAAAAGCAACTGCAAGAGCAACAACCTAGACTGGCTGATGAAGCTAAAATGACTACCAAATTATTAAAAAAGTTGCTATGCTTTGCTGCAATGAGAATCTCTTTTTTGAGCGATCAACGTCGTATCTACTTATCTCTTCTCGCACAGCTCATTGAAAAAACCTCTGATTATAGCATTCTCACAAGCGTCTTAAATATAGTTTACAAATTTATTTTTACCAAAGAGAATCTTTTCCCAACGACCAAAGAAAAAGCCGCGATTTTAGGTAAAATGATGGGCTTTGAGGCTAGAAGAGAGTTGCCAATTTCTTTGTCCAAAAACTTCTACAAGATGATAATTAAAATTTTTGAAGACGATTCGTATGCATTTTCGGACTTAACCCAAAGATTGGAGCAGCCATTTCTTATTGGCACTAGATTCGTTGATGTTGGTATTCGAAAGAAGTTTATGAAATTATTGAATGAAAGTATTGAAATTGACATTGAAAAGAGAATGTTTTACATTTTCAAAGAACAAAATTGGGAATTTCTTGCTGACTTTCCATGGACAATGCAGGCAGCCGAGCTTTTGTTTGGATCCTTTGATCTAAATCATAAACTAAAATTGTCGGAACATGAATATAAATTCGCTCCTCTAGATTATTTGAAAGATATCATCAGTTCTAAGGAAGAAACTGATTTGCAAAGTGACAACGCTGATGACGCTATTGATAAAATGATCAAAACCCATGAAATTTTCTTGGAGGGCATTAGAAACGTAACTGCTGGTGATTGCATCAAACCTCTTGTTGAAGTTTTGAGAAGCGAAAATACTCACATTGGGGCTACATGGAGAGAGTTATTTCCAATTGCTTTCAAAGGTGTTTCTGAAAACTCAAAAATGGAACTCTCCAGATGCCTCAGCGCTTTATTGTCAAAAGATTATCAATTAAAACAGATTTACAATAAACCAAATGTGATTCAAGATTTACTCTCTGGTGCTGAGAAATGTCAAGATCTTCATATTCCGCCACATTTGATAAAATACTTGGGTATAACTTTTGATTCTCATTATTCTGCTATGCATGCGATTGAAAAAATAGCCGATAATGAAAATCCGAATATCAAGGAGGCTTGTGCTAACGCATATGCTGAATTATTATCAAAATTAGAAGAGTCTGATTTATTTTATGGATTATGGAGACGAAGAGCAAAATACTCTCTTACAAACAGCGCATTGTCTTTTGAGCAAATCGGAGTGTATGATAGAGCTCTCAAATTCTATGAATCTGCTCAAATTAAGGCCAGATCAGGTTATCTACCTTATAGCGAAGCGGAATACTCTTTATGGGAGGATAACTGGATATTCTGTGCAGAAAAACTTCAGCATTGGGATGTTTTGACAGAGCTTGCTAAACAGGAGAATTATACTGATTTACTCTTGGAGTGTGGATGGAGAGTTGCTAATTGGAACGAAGACAAGGAGCCTCTCGAACAAGCAGTTCGAACCGTAATTGATGTTCCAACTCCTAGACGTCAAATTTTTCAAACTTTCCTTTGCCTTCAAAGCTTCTCGCAACAGGAACGTTCTTTTGCTGATTTGATTAGATGCTGTGACGAGGGCATTCAACTTTCACTAACTAAGTGGAGCTCGCTTCCTTCTAGGCCGACGGCAGCACATACATCTTTGCTTCATCTATTCCAGCAGTATGTCGAGTTTAGCGAGGCTAGCAAGATTTATAATGCAATTGTTACCACTAATTCCCAAAATATGGAACTCAAATCCCAAGAATTGAAGCGGGTTTTGCAAGCATGGCGTGAAAGATTACCAAACCTGTGGGACGACATCAATATTTGGAATGACATCTGTACCCAGAGACTCCATGCATATAATCTTCTCAGTATTTTAAATAGACCATTCCTTGGCTCAACAAATGGAAATATGTATGCATTCCGTGGCTATCACGAGACAGCATACATGATTAACAGATTTGCGCATGTTGCTAGAAAACACGGAATGCCAGAAGTTTGCATAAGTCAGTTAACAAAAATTTATACTTTACCAAATATTGAAATTTCAGAAGCGTTTGTGAAGCTAACTGAACAGGCCAAGTGCCATTATCAGAATGTGACAGAGTTAAACACCGGCTTGGATGTTATAAGCAATACCAATTTGGCTTATTTTGGTGCTACTCAAAAAGCAGAGTTTTTCACGCTCAAGGGTATGTTTCAAGCTAAATTGAATGCCTTCGATGAAGCAAACCAATCTTTTGCAACTGCGGTTCAGCTCGACAATAATTTACCTAACGCTTGGGCCGAATGGGGGTTCTTCAACTATAAGTTGTTTAGACAAGCCACCCAAAGCCAAGCACAGAATCAAGTTCACTATATGAAGTATGCTGGTAATGCTTTAACGTGTTTCTTGAATGCTAGTGGCCTTTACAAAAGTGAAAAGTCGAGAAAATTGTTGGCTTTGATTTTATGGCTTATTAGTTTAGATGATCAAAATAGCACTTTGGCAGCCGAATTTCAAAAGTATAAAGGTGAAGTTCCGGTCTGGTACTGGTGCACTTACATTCCCCAGTTGTTGACTTCGTTATCGCATAGAGAAGCAAAGCTTGTCAGAAGTATTTTGATAATGATTGCAAAAAGCTACCCACAAGCTCTTCATTTTCCTTTGAGAACCACGAAAGATGATTTTGTTGCTATTCAAAAGCAAATTGCTGCTCAAAATGCCAATGCTCAAGCTACAAAGAGTAAAGAGAAAACGCCTCAAGTGAAAACAGAAGATGTGAAAAAAGATGTTACGCAAGATGCTTTGAAATCAAAAGATAGTACTGAAAACCAAACATCAACTAGAAAAGAATTAGAAAATAAAGAGTCCTTGAGAATGCCTCCAGATGCAAAGGATGAGCAGAAACCATCAGATGCTGAGGCGAAAAGGGAACCTGAGAACGACAAGGAACAAAAACAGATTGAGAAGGAAAAGGAAAACAAGCCAGATGAAGATAACAGTAAAAATGTTGAGCTCTCTAAAGATACAACAGCTGAGTGCGAAGTACCTACAAAAGTAACTGAGAATACGGACGAAAATTCGGGTGATAATGATGTCAAGATGGAGGATATTACTAATAAAATTCCTCAGGATGGTGAAACTGGCAACGAAAAGCCTGAAAGTAAAGATACTGACAGCTCTGGAAGAAAATCTCAACAGTCAACGGTTCAAGTGGAAAGCATAAAACAAGATACCGCTGAGGTAAATGTAAGTGAAACAGAAGCCGCGGAGAAAACAAAGAAAGGCAATTTTGATAAAACCAAAGAAGATAAAACGGATAGTCAAAAGGAAGAAACCAAAGAAGAAGTAAATAAGACACAAGAAAATGTAAAAGATGAGAGGAATTTGAAAGATCAAACGAAGGAAGCACCAGAGAGCAAGTTTGCCGATAGTAATATTATCGATGAGAACAAATCTCAAACTCCGGCCACCTCGAATCCAAAGGAAGCAAATACTGAGAAGACACCGGCAGATAATGGAAAAGGTGCCAACACAGTAGCTAAAACCCCAACTGAGATTAGGAAATCAGGAACGCCACTTCACGGGTCAGGCCAACCTTGGGAATACGTTGAAGAGATTATGCTTATTTCTAAGACATCTTATCCTTTATTGGCATTGTCTCTAGAACTTCTAGTAGATCAAGTTACACAAAGATTCAAGTCCAACGCTGATGAAGATGCATATAGACTTGTTGTTGCACTTTTAAATGATGGTATTCAGTCCTACAATAGAATGGCCAGCCAGGCAGAAGATACAAAATTACCTCAGCAAATGGAAAATAACATTGCAAGATTTGCCGGAACTGTATTGCCAAGAATGATTCGTCTTGAATTTGAAAAGGATTTGATTCATAGTAAACCAAATTTTTTGGAATATATTTCAAAATTGTTAAAATGGAGAGCTGGATTGGAAAATAAATTGGATAGAAGATTCAATAAAATCAATTTGGAAAACTTGTGTCCTCATTTAGCAGAATTCCATCATCAAAGATTTGAAGATATTGAAATTCCAGGCCAATATTTATTGAATAAGGACAGTAACAACCATTTTGTGAAAATTGATAGATTTTTACCAACTTTGGAGATTGTGCGTGGCTATACTTCATGCTTCAAAAGACTTCAAATACGTGGCCATGATGGTTCAGTTCACCAATTTTCTGTGCAGTTTCCATCCAACAGACATTCTAGACGCGAAGAAAGAATATTTCAGCTTTTTCGCCTTTTAAGTGGTGTATTTGATAAAAAAGTGCAAAGCCGTTCGCGTAATATTAAATTTACTGTTCCAATTGCAGTTGCATTATCTCCACATATTCGAATCCTAAGAACAGAAAATGAAAGTGTAACATTGCATAACATATATGAGCAGTACTGCAAGGATAAGGGTCAAGGTTTTGAAGAGCCATTTTTTTATGCTGCAGCAAAAATGAGAGAAGCTTTCAATGTTGCTCTTCCGCGACCGGATGTGGTTAGCTTAAGAACAGAAATTTTCAGTGCAATTCAAACCTTGTTTGTACCATCTAACATTGTGCATGATTATTTTGTTAATCTTTACCCAAAATTTGAAGACTTTTGGTTATTTAAAAAACAATTTAGCTCTCAATACGCTTCTTTTGTATTCATGACTTTTATGATGAGCATCACTGGTCGCCAACCACACAAGATTCATATCAACTTGAGCTCAGGAAATATTTGGACATCCGAAATGCTTCCAAACAAAACAAACAATGTGACTGTTCCACCCAATGTTACTACTACTCTTTTGAGTCCTAATCAACAACGCAAAGCTCCAGTGTTACATAATTCTGAGCCTGTTCCATTCCGCTTGACTCCAAACATACAAAATTTTATTGGAGATATTGGTTTGGAAGGTATAATGAGTGTATATGTCTTGATTATGGCAAGGTGTCTTTCTGAGCCAGAATTTGAACTAGAACACTACTTGAGTTTGTTCGTTAGAGATGAAATTGTTTCTTGGTTCGCTCAACACCTACGCACTAGTGCACAAGGCCCATATTTGCGTGAAATTGTTCGTCTCAATACCGATTTGATTATTGCAAAGGTTGCGAAAGTTGGATTTGTCGATGCTAATACCCTTATTGCTACACAAAATATCAATAATTTGATTTCGCAGGCAGTAAATCCACGTAGTCTTGCCCAACTTGACTCTTTGTGGAGAGCGTATTTGTGATTTGTTTAGTTAACTGTTCTTGTTTAATTTTCAATTTTTATTTTTATATTATTTTTTTCACTTTGTCAATTCTGACTGGTTTGTCATGTTTTTATTTCTTAAAAGTCCTAGATTATTTTTGTTTTCTCGTGTTTTTATTTACATTATCAGCATACTTGGTGATGCACACTGTACATTAATTACTGTCCCTATTTACAACAAAATGTTCATTATTATTATTATAAATATCATGATACTGTAAAAGGCCAAATACCAGCACATAATTTTTAACTCCAGTTTTTTGGTATTGTGCTTACTTCGATTGAGGAGCAGCAAAATGTCTTTTAATAAGGGCATCATACATCGAGCGCTCGATTTTACAAATCGTGCTTTGAGATTCCACTACCCCTTTGCTTATCCACACACCACGAGCACCCATCATGTTAGCCATGAGCATGTCCGTGAATAGTCTATCACCCACCACAGCGATCTGTGAAGGCTTATCAATAATCTCTCTATCCCGAAAATAACTCAATATCTCGGGATAGCAGCCAGGCTTTTTAGTGTTGTGTCTTAGCACAGGTACACCAGTATTCTTCTCCAATCTTTCCGCCTCTTTGTGGCCCGCATCGTCAAGGGTCCCTGCAGAATTACTGACAATCAAGAGACTGGCATTTGGGTAAGTCTCTTTCATAAAAGCCCATTTTTTCTAGAGTGAAAGGTCAGCGAATGGTATTTGGAGAGTTGGAAATTTAAAATAAGTTACTTACCTCGTACTCGTGCCACACCTTGTCATCGTAGTTTTTGGCGAAGCAGTTGTCCTTGTCTAGCACAATAGCCTTGATCTCCGGACCGAGGCCTGCAATCTTGGAAAGCGGAAAAAAAAGCTCGTTGAAGCTGGGCACCTGGTGATGCGGGAGACACAAACTAGGGTTTGCTAAGAGACGAAACACGTTCAAGGTGGCGCTTATGTTCATGATTGAGCTGGTAGTGCTTTGATTTGAGCATATATAGCTTTCTTGTTTACTGTTTCAGTAGTGATGAATTAAAAACTATTTGATTCAAATTGCCGTGGAGACCCATCGCCACCGCCCGCAAGCTGCTGGGCGCACGCCGCCGGACATTGGAACAGTTTTGCACAGAAAAAGCAAAAAATTTTCTGTTTTGGACTGAATCAATTTATGAGCCTCAGACACCCAGAGGACATATTATGCCACTGATTCCCTTCCTTGAGTACAGGCCCTCCAAATACTACATATTAAAAGCTTAGCATAATTTCTAGCCTGCTGGTTTTTTTTCTTCTAATTCACACGCCAATTGCCATGAGTGACAACAGACACGCCTCTAGTAACAGTGAGCGCCCTGCAAAGAAAACCTCGGGCGCAACCTTTAGCAACAGAGGCAAGCCTTTCAAAAGAACACAACGTCCAAGAGCCACTGGCCGGAGAAACCAGCTGGCTCCTGTTAAAGCTACTGAAGACTCAGACTCCGAGTCTGACGCCGAGGTCGACAGATGTATTATTTGTACCGAGAGAATAGCGTTTGCCGCCATCTCAGACTGCAATCATGTAATTTGTCAGAAGTGTTTTCTTCGCCAACGAGCATTATACGAGAAAGAATTGTGTATCGTGTGTCGTACCGAGAATAGAGAAAACACAATAGTATCTGAAATCACAGACCGCAACTACAACGAGTTTAGTGCGTCGGATATTGTGGAAGTGAATGAGAAATATAAAGTGAGCTTCACATCAAAGGCTGCCATAGAGGGCACTTTGGGATTGTTGGAAAACGTGTGTACTTTTGACGAGTGCGAACAAGAGTTCAAAACTTTCAAGCAATTATCAGACCATGTGAGAAATGATCACGACAGATACTATTGCTTTATCTGTGCTAACCATAAAAAGTTTTTTCCTCAAGAGTTAAAACTATTCACATATGCGCAATTGAAGAGACATCAAAGATCTGGTGATGGTAATGGCTTTACTGGCCATCCAAGATGCCAATTTTGCTCGCATGAAATGTTTTACAGTGAAGATGAAAAGTCGATACATTTAAGAGACAGACACGAAAAGTGTCATGTTTGCAACCAAATCGATCCAGTAAATCCAAACTATTTCAGAAACTATGAAGAATTGTACTCTCATTTTACTAGGGACCATTTCATATGTACTGTCCAGTCATGCTTGGACAAGAAATTTGTGGCCTTTGCTGATGAGTTATCCTTGAGGGCACATATGATTAATGAGCATAAATCATTAGTTGGTAACAGTCGTACTTTGCAAACTATTGGCACAAATTATGGTTCGTTTGCCCCTAGTGGCGGTAATGGCTCCAGTAGAAGATATCAGTCCTCATTGAGTACGTTTCAGCCCGTTAATGGAGCAACAGCTGATAACGAGCCAAGAGACAGTTATGATACCAAGAGAAGAAGATTGGAAGAAAGAGCCAAACACTATTTGTCGCAAACAGAAAATGGATTTAGTTCATTCTTACAAATAAATAAAGATTTTTTGAAAAATGATAGATTATCCGCTGAGGATTTGTTTTTTGAATATCAGGAACTTTTTTCAGGGAACAACACCGAAGAACTTTCGTTCTTGATCCACGAAATTACCGAATTGCTTCCAAAAAACAACAAGAAAAGAAAAGAATTGCAGCAAATAGCATCCGATTATTTCAAGCAAGCCGAACAAGCTCAACCGACAAGATCTCAAGAAGATCAGTTTCCATTGTTGCATGGCGCATCTTCCAGTGCGGCTAATCATGGAAGGCCAGTATGGACAGGTCAACCTAATTCTTCCAAAAAGCAATCGAAATCTAATAGCGCTTTTCCTGTTCTCGGTGGGAGTAGGTCATTATTAGCTAATTCCAATGCTAGTTGGGGCAGTAGTAGGAATCAATCACTGGGTGAGGCATTTCCTGCTCTCCAAGCACCAGCTAATAAAGTACCAGTTTTGAATAACACAGTAAGATACAAAACTCTCACAAGAAAAAAACCATTTGTGACTTCAGCATCAACATCAACGTCAGCCTCATCCTCAAGATCTGCATCACCATCTATCAATGCTTCAGATTTTGCTAAGCTAAGACTCAGTGACAGTTCTGCTAGTTGGGCGGATAACAATAGTAGCAAGAGCAAAAATTCATCTGCTTCTTCATCGAAGCAAGGATCCTCCTCTCTGTTGGCATCAGATTTCCCCTCATTGCCAGCTCAGGTCAACACTGCACCAAAGATCAACCGAACTGTGACATATACTTCTGCAACATCAAAAACTAACGGTAAGGGAAAAACTGCATTGTCTTCAAATTTGCCCAATGGTAAATCGAATGTCAGAATAACTGTCAGCAGACCAAAGGCAAGTACTTCTTTGCAAGTCACCAGCCATTCCAATGATAGCAGAAGCAATGGCAACAATAACTTGAATAGCAGCGAGTTCCCAGCATTGCCACAATCCAACAAGAAACCAATTCCAAGAGTTAATGAAATTGATTATGATCCAAAACAATGGGGTAAGCAAAAGACAGAAGACAGGGAAGATGGGGAATTGCAGAGTCTGGAAAACAGTACTAGCAAGAAAAAGAAGAAGCAAAAGCAGGTGTTGTTCCATCTTGGTATTTGAGGTAATTGCAGAGGGGGTATATATATCATAGATTATTGAGAAACATTCAAACTATTATAAAAAAAAAAATATATGGAAAAGGTGGTGAACACTAACACGTTATGCCATTTATGAAAATCCATTCTACGTATATCAATTGTTACAGTACTCTATGTACTAACTCCAATATTTGACTGCATCTACTTTTGATGTTTTATGTATAAATTACACTTTAGTTTAGTTCTTCGCATTTTCATTTAATATAACTACAATGAACTCTGAATTGTTTGATTCAAACTTGTATTTAGTATTTCTATTACATATCATTTGTAGCACATTTGCCAATAAATTCCCCTTCAAAGCAGATCATTGTAAAGGGACAAGCTTATTATCAATAATAGTACGACATAAAGGGCAATTGTTATGATCTTTGCACCAGTCAATGATGCAGTTCCAGCAAGTCAAATGGCCACAGGACAATGAGGTAGGGTTTACCATACTGGACAAACAAAGCATGCATTTTCGGGAACTGGTTTGCAAATATGGCAATTTATTAGGGTCTGATAAATCAATGTCTTGTGATGTTGTGGCTTTACCTACTCTGACAGCACTTTTCAAGTCATAGACTAGCAACTCGCTATTTTTCAAACTCTTGTTTTTACTGCCTGTATTTTGCTGAGAGTCTTTTTCGTCTGAAGTAATATGCTTGTACTTCCCACTGTAGCTAAGCAACTTGTTGTTCAAAAATGAAGATATTTCTGCTGTGTAATTAGAAGCTACTTTAAGCACCATTAACAAACCAAGGATCTCGTAACCCACTAACGGCTTATTATTCAGTAATGTTTGGCTATCAACTCGATGACCAAAAGCATACCGTAGACCAAAAACTCGCTTGCTGATATTATAATATGCACCAAATAAATAAAATATTGCCAAGTTCACTTCCATGGCAGAATTGGCCCTTTTGAGAACCGGCACAAGATATTTACTGGCAAACGTAATGATTCTGCTTTTTGGCTTTTCGTTCTCATCCTCCTTCTCATCATCACTATCACTATCCTCATCATCACTATCGGCGCCAATGTAATTCTTCAACCAGCTCAAAAGCTTAGCAAGAGCCAAAGGTAATATTGAATAAGAAAGCACAAATCCAAGACGTTTCCATAGACTGGGCAACCGCGTGCCATTCTTGTCGGTGACATAAATCAAATCAACATATTCTTCTCCCAAGGTACGAGTATTACGTAATGTTGTTAAAGCCAAATAAGCGAATTTGGCTACAGTTAAAAGTTTATCGCTATGGCGCATCATAAACCGTTGGCCAGTGAATGGCATTATGGAGTCTTGGAGGAGCTGATGAAGGTAAGTTTCGTAGTATGAGTCTTTTTGGTGGGCTCGTACAATGGCGGAGGAGTCGGCATATGGGAAGATTTTATCCTGCTGAGGCAGTACCGTTGGCGGTGGGTTGTCTCCCATTGCTGGTATTTCTGGAATTTCTGTCATGCCTGACAATCCTTCAAATTTGCTTATTGAGGTACTGGGTATTGTTTCAAATAAAAGATCTTGTGTTGTGTGTGCTTTATGCTGACAAATGTTATACCGAGCTACTTCGAAGTGATATTTTGTGGGGAGACGGAAATGACAGTTTTCTTATTGCTCCCTGATGCAATATTTTGGAATCCGCTGTGATGGTACAGACATTATA
>JXWR01000122.1_pt1 | contig 32872 bp, 21 predicted proteins | sample 315541 | NCBI WGS metagenome assembly JXWR01 (sample SAMN03273951, study PRJNA271842) | soil metagenome | isolation source: rice field ambient CO2 | place: India: CRRI Experimental farm Cuttack,Odisha-753006 | collected 2013-12-17
TAAAAATAAAAATTTTTTTTTTTTTTTTTTTTATCATCACGACGATGAGAAGCAGTACTGCGAACAGCCATACCATCATCATTACAACCAGCTATACTGCAACATCCAAAAAAGAACTGACAAAAGTTCTTGCACAATCAAAAGCATCCGCTTGCATATACTTCAGTATCAACACTCAAGGACATGGGCGTTATTGTGGGGACCAAACACCAAGAAGATGCCAACAAGGCGATCAAGGCGCTTTTAGCTCACTGCAAGCAGACAAGCAAGGCAAATAGCGCTAACAAGAAACAAACCAAGAAAGCAGCAGCAAAAGAAGAAGAAGAAGAACAAGAAGAAGATGTTAGTGACTCGGACGCAGTTTATTTGATTGTCAATACAGAGAAGCCATTGTTGAAGAAGAACGACTACACGCCGCGTATAATGTATGTACCCGAGTATTTTGAGATTGATCCATCGCTGTTTTGACGTGATTTGGTTTGGAGAAAAGCATAATACTAACTTTAGTGACTAGCAAGTTACCACACAAGTTTGGCAAAGTGAGAAGTCACTCAATGTTGCTCATCACCAAGGACCCAGTGGTGCCATTTCGTCAATTATTCGAGGCTCCTGACAGCGAAACCGAAGACCTTTTCAAGGGAATCTATGGGCTCAAAAAGCTTCAAGCCCGCATGAGAAGCTCAAGGTACGCTAAGCAAATCTTTAGCGAGTACGACATCATATTGGCGGACCACCGAGTGCACCACAAGTTGCACGAGGTGCTCGGGGCACGGTTCTACAGCAAAAACAGAAGGGTGCCATTTATGGTACAAATGGATACGCCGGAGAAAATGGAAGAGGCTAGAATCGCAGCTAATAGGGCGTTGAAGTCAAAAAAGAAGGAGAAGTATTCGAGTGGAGAAACTGTTACTGGCAAGGGCGGCTCGGAAGCAGGAGGAGCAGGAGCAGGAGCTGTATCCGAATGCTGCAACCCGGGGTATGTGTATCGCCAAGTGAAGCTGATTGTGCGGAACACTTATATAGTTGGAAACGATAGCGGTACGACGGTTTCAGTGAAGGTGGGCCACGCTGCGATGGGCAGCAAGGCGTTGATGGAAAACGTGGAAGCTGTGATGGTATTTTTGACGAGTGCTCAACACCGACCAGCAGGAGGCCTTGTTAGCATGGCAAGTGCTAGTACTGGTGCTATTACCAATGGCAGCAACAGGGTGAGAAGCGTCCATGTCAAGACGAGTGAGAGTGCGAGCGTGCCAGTGGTGGTGATGGAGGAGGACGGCGCAAGAGACAGCGGCAGTTTGGGCACTGACAACTACTAGTGGAGGAGGAAGCTGCTGGATATTAACCGGATATTAAATACGTTCAATTGATAGACACTGCTATGTTGATGATGATGATTATATTATTATTATTATTATTATTATTATTATTATTATTATTATTATTATTATTATTATTATTATTATTATTATTATTATTATTATTATTATTATTATTATTATTATTATTATTATTATTATTATTATTATTATTATTATTATTATTATTATTATTATTATTATTATTATTATTTGTTATTGTTTGTAAGTTGTTGTGGTTGTTTTTAGCGTCTTTTTAGTGTCTTTTTAGGCTGTCAAAGTGGGTCGATTTGAGGTGCGCCAGCAAGCATCGCGCTGCGTATCGCTTGTCTTGTTTCTTCTCCCTACTATTTCATTAAGCGCCGACCACTCTGCTCCCGCGAGTATAAATACTGCCCCTGAGCCCTCCCTACCGCAATCTGATCTGGATCTCCAATCGCACTCTTTTCTTCTGATATCCCAACCTCAATTCAGCTAGACCAGCTAGACCAGCTAGACCAACCTCGTTTCACCTTCATCTTAAACACGCGCACCATGGTCTTCAAGACAGACACATCCGACCCCGACCCCTTTCAGCGCTCCCGTCACCAGCGCAGACTCACCGGCTTCTCTGTCAACGAGATCAAAGCCATTGAGTCCCAGATCCCCCAGGAATCCAGAGACCTTTGGCGCAAGTTTGCTACCAAAGACATTGCCACTAAAGACGACTTCCAGCAGGATTTTGTCCGCCATGTTGAAACCACCCTTGCGCGCTCCATCTACAACTGCGACTCCCTTGCCGCTTACCAGGCCGCATCTCACGCTATTCGCGATAAGCTCCTTGTGGAGTGGAACCGTACCCAGCAGGCCCAAACCACCGCAGACCAAAAGCGTGTTTACTACTTGTCATTGGAGTTCCTTATGGGCCGTGCTATGGACAACGCCATGGCAAACTCCGGCGTCAAGGATCTTGTTAGTGACTCCGTCAAGGAGCTCGGGTTTAACATTGAAGACTTGATTGACCAGGAGCCCGATGCAGCCTTGGGCAATGGGGGCTTGGGCCGCTTGGCCGCTTGTTTCCTCGACTCGCTCAGTACCGGCCGCTATCCATCTTGGGGTTACGGTTTGCGCTACGAGTACGGCATTTTTGCTCAAAAGATTGTTGATGGCTACCAAGTTGAAACCCCAGACTACTGGCTCACCTATTCCAACCCATGGGAGATTGCACGTCTTGAAATCCAGTATCCGGTCGATTTTTACGGCGATGTTGGTGAAGTTGAAGATAGCCAAAACCAGCAAAAGAAGAAGAAAGTTTGGGCTGGTGGTGAACGAGTGTTGGCTCTTGCTTATGACTTTCCAATTCCTGGCTACGGTAAAAACGCTAATGTCAACAATTTAAGACTTTGGGCTGCTAAGCCTACCACTGAGTTTGACTTTACCAAATTCAACGCCGGTGATTACCAGAGCTCGGTGGCTGCGCAGCAAAGAGCAGAATCGATTACTGCAGTGTTGTATCCAAATGACAATTTTGATAAAGGTAAAGAGTTAAGACTCAAGCAGCAATACTTCTGGGTGGCTGCCTCATTGCACGATATTGTCCGTCGTTTCAAAAAATCTAAAAGACCATGGAGAGAATTCCCTGATCAAGTTGCTATCCAACTTAACGACACCCATCCGACCTTGGCGGTTCCTGAGTTGCAAAGAATTTTGGTTGATTTAGAAGGCTTGGAATGGGACGAAGCTTGGAAGATTGTGGTTAGAACCATTGGCTATACCAATCATACTGTTATGCAAGAAGCTTTGGAAAAATGGCCAATTAGCATTTTCCAAAACTTGTTGCCGCGCCACATGGAAATCATTTACGATATCAATTATTTCTTTTTGCAGTACGTTTCCCAACAGTTCCCTGGTGATAGCCAATTGCTTGCTAACGTTTCGATTATTGAGGAGTCCAACCCAAAGCAAGTGAGAATGGCCAATTTGGCAGTTGTTGGTTCTCACAGGGTTAACGGTGTTGCTGCCTTGCATTCGGACTTGATCAAGACTACAATCTTCAAAGATTTGGTCAAAGTGTATGGCCCAGACAAGTTTATCAATGTCACCAATGGTATTACTCCAAGACGTTGGCTTAAGCAGGCTAATCCTAAATTGGCCCAATTAATCACTTCCAAACTTGGCAATGAGGATTATTTGCTTGACTTAAACTTGTTGAAGAATTTGGAAAAATACCTTGACGATACTGATTTCAAGCACAAATGGGACGAAATAAAGAAATTCAACAAGGCACGCCTTGCGGGTCTTGTTAAAGACCTTACCGGTTATGAAATCAACCCAACATTCTTGTTTGATATCCAAGTGAAGCGGATGCATGAGTACAAAAGACAACAAATGAATATTTTCGGGGTCATTTATCGCTACTTGAAACTTAGATCCGCTACTCCTGAACAGCGCAAGAGTTTCCAACCAAGGGTTACTTTGATTGGCGGTAAAGCTGCTCCTGGCTATTACATGGCCAAAAGAGTAATCAAGTTGATCAACAATGTTGCTCAAGTGGTCAACAACGATCCAGAAACAAAGGACTACTTGCAAGTTGTTTTTATTCCTGATTATAACGTTTCAAAAGCTCAAATCATTATCCCAGCCAGTGATATCTCCGAGCACATTTCCACTGCCGGCACTGAAGCTAGTGGTACTTCAAACATGAAGTTTGTGCTTAATGGTGGTTTGATTATTGGCACCCTTGATGGCGCTACCGTTGAGATTGCTAGGGAAATTGGTGAAGAAAATGTGTTCCTTTTTGGCCATTTGTCCGAAAATGTCGAAAAAGTTCGTGCTTCGCACCAATTTGGCCAAGTCAAATTACCAGATTCGCTATCTGCAGTCTTTGAGGCTATTGATAATAATGTTTTCCATGATGCTGGCGAATTTAAGCCATTGTTGGATTCAATTCGTTATCACAGCGATTACTACTTGGTTAGCGATGATTTTGACAGTTATATTGAAGCACAAAAATTGATTGACGACACTTATAAAAGAGACCATGATCAATGGATCCAAAAGAGTATCATATCAGTGGCTAATATGGGATTCTTTAGTAGTGATCGTTGTATCGAAGAGTATGCTGATTTGATTTGGAATGTGGAACGGTTAAGAGACTAATTTTTATTTTTTATTTTTATTTTTATTTTTGAGCATTAAAAATGGTCCGAAATTGTTTTGATTTTAGTCCAGAGGAACTTTTGTTTTAGTTTGTCTATTTTTTTTTTTTCCTTTTTTCATTTTATTTTTTGTTTCTAAAATATGGAAAAGTATTGTTTGTCAAATCATATAAAATTTGTCTTTTTGTCTTTTTTTTTTCTTCTTTTTTCTGGCCCTTTCTGGCCCTTTTCTGTTTTTTTGTTGTTGGTATTTGCAAGTATTCCCAGTTTGAATAAAATGTAAAATTTACGTGTGATGCGTTTCGATCATGTTGGAACATTATAGCGTTGTTTTGTTTTGCTGCTTCTTATCTCTGTTTTACAGTGTGTAGTTAAACTTTGAAATCAGCATCATACTCGTCTATTAGGAATATCTTGTTAGCCAGAATGGACCCGTAATTCCCCAAAGAATAAAGCAGCAATGGGAGAGTTTGTATCAAAGAACAAAACCGGCGGATATGAACGAGAACCGGAATTGAAAACCAGTTTAGAAAATACCAAATAAAAAACAAAAAATAGAGCAACACACGAAAATGAAACAAAACAGTGAAAAACCGGAAGACGTATTAAAAGCGAAAGAAAAACAAACAAACAAAAAAACAAGAATGGAATCATAGAACATAAGTAATAAACACAAATAACCAACCCTACTCTATCTACACTTCCGACAAGAACTTTTTGCCCGCGCCAAGTTTCCACCATCTAGGCAAACAGCTATGCAACTTAACATCCATATTGCTCTCTGCCTCGGGATTACAAACGCACCGATTCTTATACCTCAACAACTTGGACAGCGGACAACTTTCAAACGGATTGTGTCTATATCCAATGTCTTCAAAATGGTGGATTTTTTCCCGATCAGCAAGCAAAGCAAGCCCCAACGTATGCACTGGGGCATCTCCCCAGCGTTCGTAATAAAACCCGCCAGCCTTATCCAAATGGTTGAAGAAATCGTTGTATTGCTGGGACCGGAAAAAATTCAAGTTAGCAATTTCGAAATTCGACCAAAAGTGGCACAAGTTGTAGTCGGTGGTGCGGTTCATTATTAGCAAGCTGGGGCCGATTGCTGAAGTGTCAGTGATGAAACCAAGGGAATTGTTTGGGTGAAGGTGCTGGGGATACCTTTCAAGGAAATCCATAGTGGTGTTCCATAGCGTAGGGATGGTGTCCTCATACTCATACAAACTGATTACAAAGCCATAAATTTTGTTAGTATCGCTAAGGAGCTGGAATGGGTCGTATTGGAAATCGCAGAAATACTGAACATCGGGCTCCACTCTGAAATACCAATCGAATTGATCCAAGAGTTTCTGCTTGTAGAAAAAACCGGAATTGAAACGGCACATGTTGCGGTATGATCTCGAGTTGCCATATAGGATTCCTGCCAGCTGCGAGTTTTGCAAGTTTTCTTCAAATTTGGTAGTGTTGATCCAACTTGGCCGGTTCCAGTCATCAGCGGGGATCAAGCCATATTGTGTCCTGCCACTGGCCATTAGTGTAGTAGCCTCGATAAACTCCTCGGTGAACGGCACATCATTGAGGAAAGTCCATGGATATTTGTACTTGTGGTTGAACCTATCTTCGAGAGACCGCATTGATGCTAAGGCTCCTTCGAGCTCCCAGTTGCGCACAAGCATCAAGAGCGTAGCATTCATGCTGCCCAATTGTTGTTGTTGTTGTTGTTGTTGCTGACGAGCTAGGCCCAATTTATGTGAGCTGATGTCATCTTTGATGCGCTGAGTGTTGAAATGGTATGCATTGGAAGCTAGTTTCAGCTTGCCTTTGTTTTGCTCCACCCTCTGGGGTTTTAGTGGGTCTGATGGAGCGCTGTTATACTTGATTTCGTCAAGGATGGTTTCAAACTGCTGGCGGAAACCGAGATCCCGATGGACATTCTGGACATACTGTAGGATAGGAGAGTAACAGAAAGACAGAAGTGAGGCAAGAGCCACTAGAAGCACAAGTCTGTGTAGCCAGGGGGGCATTGTGGAACGGCGGTGGGTGGTGTGGGTGCTTTGTTGGCAGAATAGCTCTGGTATATTATTGTCTGTCTTGTTGATAGCGATGTTGTGTGTTGTTGTAGCTTTGACTTGAAATTTCCACGCGCATCACGGGAACACCGCTTACAAACTGTTTTTTTTCGCACAGCTCCAAAAATTTTCACTGATGAGCATCGCAACATAATCAATATCATTAATAATTATTTAATACATACAAACTAGCCATCGGTTATCTCACTCTCAGTCACACTGCTACTCCAATAGTTTGCCCATTTAGTTACCACCGCCCGGATAACAAGGCACCAGAATAAATCAGAATAAATCAGAATAAATCAGAAAAAATCGCAACATGGCCCCAGCTTCTCTTCTCGTTATCGGTATGGCCGGTTCAGGGAAAACCACATTCATGCAGCGCCTTAATTCCCATCTCCACGCCAAAAAGAACCCTCCATATGTCATCAACTTGGACCCTGCAGTGCTTAAGGTCCCATATGGCTGTAACATCGATATCAGAGACTCAGTGAACTACAATAAAGTCATGGATCATTACAACTTGGGTCCTAATGGGGCTATTGTCACTTCTCTTAATCTTTTCAGCACCAAGATTGATCAAATTATTGAACTTCTTGACAAGAGAGCAGAATCTTATAACCATGTTCTTATTGATACACCTGGTCAGATTGAATGTTTTATCTGGAGTGCTTCGGGTGCCATCATTACTCAAGCTTTGGCCTCTGCTTTTCCAACAATTATAGTTTATATCATTGATACGCCGCGCACTACGTCGCCTTCAACGTTTATGAGTAACATGTTGTATGCTTGCTCAATTTTGTACAAGACTAAATTGCCAATGATTATCGTGTTCAATAAGTGCGATATCAAAGATTATGAATTTGCTAAAGAATGGATGACTGATTTCGAGGCGTTCCAAAATTCCATGCGCAACGATCAGAATTTGGGCAATTCGGAGAATGGTAGCGACTCGGGATACATGAACTCATTAATCAACTCAATGTCTCTCATGTTGGAAGAGTTTTACTCGCAGTTGGATGTTGTTGGCGTAAGTTCATATACCGGTAAGGGGTTTGACGAGTTTCTAGACAGGGTTGATGATAAGGTGAAAGAGTACAATGATGTGTACAAACAAGAGCAAGAAAGAATTTTGAAGAAGAGAGAAAAAGAAGAACAAGATAGAAAAGTTAAGAATTTGAGTAAATTGGTCAAAGACTTGGGAATTGATGAAGCAAAGAAGACCAAAAAATCAGAAGACGATTCAGTGGATGTGCTTTCTGATTTTGAAGACGATGAGGAAGACGACGATGATGATGAAGCAGCCGGACAGGAAGCAGGCCAAGACGACATTAACACTCCACACAGAGAATATGCTTATGAGGATGAGAGATACGATACAGCCCACGAACAGCTTGGACAGACGAGCGAGGACCCAACATTGCAGAAAATAGCTCAGTATATTAACAACACGAATTAGAAGTGAAGGTGCCTTGAAGTGTGTCCTTTCCTTTGGATATAACTGGTTGCGTAGATCTAGTTAAGTGGCCTTTTTACTCTGATTGTTGACTGTGGCCAACAGCTTTCATCTTTTGACGCTGCTTGGCAATTTTGCTCAGCTTAATAGCTTACGGAATGGCGCTTGCCACATTATATAGCTCCACTTTAACATGTTATTCAGTAGTATATATGTTATCATGAATTCACACTAAACTAGTAGTTAGCTAAATGAACCAAATAAGCACTAGCTGCTGCTACTGTACAATTTCAACACTCTTTGCTCTATACCCTCCAAATCGTACAAATGATCAATAATCTTGATATTGTCGATCTCCCCCTTAAGTACTGATTCAGTGGTGGGTCCACCAGGCATGTCTAACTGTGGCATTGGGTTTGCACTGCTTTGAAGCATTTGATCACCAATTGAGCTATCACCAAGCAACAAATTGTACACAGATCTCAACCCAAGCAAGTTGACAAAGTACCATGAAATGGAGCTGACCCAGCGCACATCCAAGTCGTTGGTGTTGACACCATTTTGCAACATTTGCTTGAAACGTACCGTCAATGGGAATGGCAACTTCATTACTACAAACCCGTTGAAGAAATAGTTAACCCAAGCCATGATCAATGTTTGTGGAATGAAATTGGCCAAATTGCCCTTCATGAGGTTTGTCATCTGGTCAGAAAAACGGGCATCAGTAAGTGGATTCGGAGGCATCTCTGGGCTGCCATCGCCATTAGCGTTGTTCTGCTTAGCCTTGTCTGCTTTCTCCTTTTCGATTTGGGCAATCTTGTCGGCCAAGTGCTGGAGTAATGCGCTTTGCTGGCGCTCAAAGTCGGTGTATGGCAAGATACGAAAGTTACGCTTGAAGCTCTGGATTCTTAGAATCTCTTCATCTTGGCTCACTTTGCTGAAGCTTTGGAGCTTGGGGGTTGGTGTGATCAAGAGCTGGATGTGCTGTCTGAGGACCCCGACCACCACCATCACAAAAGAGATGGGCAACAACACCCATGCTTTCAAGCTGGGGTCGATGGTGAGATTGGGTACGTTGGACATGATGTGTAGATTGTGCTAGCTGTTTATCAATGGGTCAGTTGTGTATATCCGTCAATGTATCGCCACCAGCACCTGCATTATCATCAGCATTATCACCACCACCATCATCATCATTGTCATCATCTAGTGTAGTGTATCGCAGTTGTATTATCGCTTGCTGGCTTCACTCTAGTGCGGGTAACACCACAAATCGCCAAATTCTGAAAATTGCAACAGCGAAACAAAGCAAAACAGTCGCCACTCAACCACAATCTCATCACCATCATTAACTGGTATTACCACCCTCATCGCTATTGAGCACTAATACACACACAGACACACACAACACCAATTGCCATCACCATGAGTGCAGAAGACCCGTTGCTTGCTGCTTTGAACGCAGAGGAAAACAGGGAAGGCGGCAACGCCTCTGACTCCAACACCAATGCCGCTGAGCAAACCGACCCAGAAAGAAGCGAGGCATTAAGAAGATACAAGAAGAAGTTGGTGGAACACAAAGAATGGGACGCTAGACTCAAAAAGCAAAGACTCGACATAAGGGGCCTCGACAAGGATTATTCAAAGACTGAAGATGACATCAAGGCTCTTCAAAGTGTTGGGCAAATCATTGGTGAAGTCCTCAAGGCATTGACGGAGGACAAGTACATTGTCAAAGCTGCTAATGGACCCCGCTACATTGTCGGGTGCCGTAGCACGATAAACAAGGAAAAATTGCTCAAAGGTGTCAGAGTCTCGTTGGATATTACTACCTTGACCATTATGAGAATTTTACCAAGAGAAGTGGATCCACTTGTTTACAATATGACGAGTTTCAAACCCGGTGAGATCTCATTCAATGGTGTTGGTGGGTTGAACGAGCAAATTAGAGAATTGAGAGAAGTCATTGAGTTGCCATTGAAGAACCCTGAATTGTTTTTAAGAGTTGGTATCAAACCACCGAAAGGTGTCTTGCTTTATGGTCCACCAGGTACTGGTAAGACCTTGTTGGCTAAAGCAGTTGCCGCAACCATTGGGGCAAACTTCATATTCAGTCCGGCCAGTGGTATAGTGGATAAGTACATTGGTGAAAGTGCTAGATTGATTAGAGAAATGTTTGCGTACGCTAAAGAACACGAGCCATGCATTATATTCATGGATGAAGTCGATGCTATTGGTGGTAGAAGATTCAGTGAAGGTACCTCTGCTGATCGTGAAATCCAAAGAACGTTGATGGAATTGCTTAATCAAATGGACGGGTTTGACTATTTGGGCCAAACCAAGATCATTATGGCCACCAATAGACCGGATACGTTAGATCCGGCATTGCTTAGAGCTGGTAGATTGGACAGAAAAATTGAAATTCCATTGCCTAATGAAGCTGGTAGATTAGAAGTTTTCAAAATTCATACTGCCAAGATCAATAAGCAAGGTGAATTTGATTTTGAAGCAGCAGTGAAGATGAGCGATGGATTTAATGGTGCCGATATAAGAAACGTGGTTACTGAGGCCGGTTTCTTTGCCATCAGAGATGAAAGAGACTACATTGTCCAGGAGGATATCATGAAGGCTGTTAGAAAAGTTAACGAGACAAAGAAATTGGAAGGTAAAATAGATTACCAAAAACTATAGATGTTTTGCTGTCCTTATTCTATCTTTTCTGCCATCTTATATATTACTTTTGTTTAATTAACCCATACTTTTTTTTTATTCTCTACAGTTCCAAATGTGGTGTAAAACTTGCTCTACATCGGTATAGATTTTGAGGACACTGCGATGTAGTTAATATCAATCGACTTCACTCATTATAAATTCTCGATCCACCTGGGGATTGATGGAAAGTTTATGATGTTATCAAAGTGCCGTTATCCAATAGTGGGCAAAATAGTGCCCAAAGTTTCTCTTTCTGTAATTGCACACAGCCCAAAATTCCATTGTTTCGAAAACCCAACTTCTGTAGGCCCCTCTAATTCAAGTGTTCATCCTTACTGGCAGCTCAGTATTAAGGAAAGTACGACGTTAAGTTAAGTTACCAAACATATGGTACACGTGATCACATGAGTTTTTCGTTTTGCTCTCTCTCACGAGCGCCTTCTCACAGCTAAATCTAGCGAAGATATTGCAGCTATAGCTGAAGAAGTTTACTGCACACCTTTCCAAGACCCTATTATTAGTGAAACTACTCTATTTTATCTTGGCACATTTCTGCTAAATTCAGCTCTCCTTGATATTTCGTATTTATTAGAATTAACGAAGCAACGGTTTTAAAACATTGTTATGGCATTCAGATTGGCCACTAAAACTTTCCTGCAGTTCCCATCGAGCCGGACTTTAGTGCCGTTAAGCACATTTTGCCAAAAACAAACATCAACTGCCACTTCATTTATCAGAGCCTATGGATCGAAGTCAAGCGGTAACGGTAACACTAACAGCAACAACAATAGCGAAAAACTAAGTAGCAATTTTTTTTCAGCGTCATCATCACCACCAACGGGCAGACTCCCAAAAGCGTCTAGCGTGACTCCCAATACAAGAGCACTAAGAAGAAGCGGTCAGTCACTGACTTTTGGCAAACAAGTATCATCAGAGTATCTGTCAAAAGACCTTTTACCCTGCACTGCTATAACAACTTGCAAAGCATATGACTTGCCTAGAGTTATCGAACTGCTCCATCAGAAAGGTTACAAAGATGCTAGCTTTTTGATACCCCAGGAAGTTGTCTATTTGCAGTTTCCAAATTTCGATAACCAGAATCCCAGCAGTGGTTACAAGAAATTGAATTTCGATATCATGGTTCTTTTCAATGGATCAGTGATAGCTTGGGGATTTGATGAAACTTTTTTGAGAAATAACTTCTTACCATTGATTGAAAAAGCAAAGGTGGATCCTTATCAGTTTTCTGAGAGTGAAGAAATAGATTTTGTGGAAATTGACCATAACGAAAATAGAAATTCTTTGCCAAACGGGACCAACGCTCAAGAAAATAATGGCAAAGATAAGAACAATGGCAGCAATATTTCCAATAACAATAACAATAACAATAACAACAACAACAACAACAACGGTAGCAGTAGCTCATCTAGTTACGAGAACAAGGTTAGTAAAAGTAGAATGGACAATGACATAATAATAATTGACACTAAAAACCCCCGCCAAAAACTGTTAGATAAAGCTGCGTTTGCCTTTGGACTCACCAGATCAACAAGATTAGCAATTTTGGAAACTTTACTTGAAAACTGTATCAAAGAAACCAGACAAAACACATTGACTTTTTCCAAGGGGATAACTAAACGTAACAAGTCAAAGCAACATAGAGACACTTTGAAAATGATTGGTAGACTTCTTTTGATCAGAGGCGAATTGAATTTGTATTCTGAATTGATTGAGACTCCAGATTTATATTGGTCCGAACCAGTCTTGGAAGAACTATACAAGAAAATCTCTAAAAATTTGGATATTGTGCCAAGAATTGGAATTTTGAATAAGAAGTTGGACTACGCTACTGAAGAATCAAGAATCTTGGTGGCTACTTTGAATGACGAAAAGGCATCGAAATTGGAAATGATTATCATTTACTTGATTTTAATTGAGGTGTGTTTTGAAATCTTCCATTTTTACGAAAAATACATCTTGGATCAGAAGGTTGCCAGTGTTGAAGAAAAAACAGCAAAGCTCGACAACTAATTTAGGCGAGAATCTGTAATTTTATCAACATGCTCGAGGCATCTTTAGTACATAAGTCATAGACTGCGTCTTAGGAAAAGGGCTGTTTTATGATAAACTAGCTAGCTCCGTTCCGCGACTCAACCGGTGGTCTAATACGCTGCTGACTTTTCAACTACGGCACGGACATATATATACTCTACGCATAGTATTTACGAACATGTTAATAATGATAATTTTTTTTTTTTTTTTAAGGAAATAGAGCTTAGACATTTTAGCGGTTATCAACCTGGCACTGCTTAGAAGTAGCAGCTCAAAAACCGACTTGTACTGTATAGTATAATTTGGCACTATCAGCGTTATTGATAATAAGACGCCGAAGAAACCGAGGTGTGTGGATGTAACCCATATATAACATCCACGCACCTCATAAATAATGACCAAAGTGCAACGTAACAAATCACCAGAAAGAAAAAAGTAGAACGAAAATCAAAAACAAAAGAAACTCAGGAAATTGGAAAAGCCCCCCAGTAAGCTAGCAGATAAGTACAGCTTTCAGTGTTCATTTTCATTCAACACACACCACGCCCTCTCGACAACATCACTCAAAAACCAGGACACACTATCAGAATAGTAGAACACTACTCTCGGTTAGTTAGTTAGTTAGTTAGTTTTACCATATCAACCCATATCACTTAGCTGCGTTATTGTTTTCCGTTTCCCACTTCATCCGTCACTTTTCTATTGTCTGCTCTTTGTTTGCGATAATAATAGCCAGATAGTTTTTGAAACAAAAACACACAATCTTGGATATCAGATACAACTGGACGAGACTTTTTTTTTTCTTTTCAACAACAAATATAATTTTAACAACCAATTATCAACAAAACAGCAATTATCAATTGCACAAAGGAACCATACACACTCTAAACCGATAAACATACAGCAACTATGGATTTACTCAAAGAAGGAATGAAAAACATCAGCTTGTATGAAGTCAAAAAACAAGTTCGTAAAGCGCAAAATGTGGTGTTAAATTACAGTGAAATGGAATCCAAAGTTCGTGAAGCCACCAACAATGAACCATGGGGTACTAGTAGCAAAAAAATGCAAGAAATTGCTGCTGGAACTTACAACTACCGTGAGCGTGAAGAAATTTGTGGTATGATATTCCGTAGATTCACTGAGAAGACTGCTTCTGAATGGAGGCAAATCTACAAGGCTTTGATTTTATTAGAATATTTGATCAAACATGGCTCGGAAAGATTCGTTGATGACGCAAGAGCTAACATGAGTCTCATTTCCATGTTGAAATCCTTCCATTACATAGACTCCCAGGGCAGAGATCAAGGTATTAATATCAGAAACCGTTCCAAATTATTGCTCGCTCTTTTGAATGACGATAGCAAAATCAGAACTGAACGTAAAAAAGCCAGAGAAAATGCTAAAAAATTCGGTGGTGTTGCTGGTGGTGCACCTTCATTTGGTGGCTCTTCAAGATCAGGATTTGGCGGAGGATTTGATGATGACGATGGTTACGACTACCCACCTGCTTTTGGTAGTGCTGCTAGTCAAGTGTACGGTGATGGTGGTGTTTATGGTAATAGATTTGAAGAACCAAGAGCCACTGGTGCTGGTGCTAATGATTTTGAAGAATACGATGCAGGTCCATCAACTTCCTCATCTTCTGTGGGAGCAAGTACCCGCCCTCCAAGAGTCAACCGTGCCGTAAGAAGATCTCAAAGAAGTTCTGCTGTTGCTGGTAGTACCAGTACTAGTACACAACAACCTCAACAACAACAACAACAGGCCTCAACCACCACTAGTCAAGATTTGTTTTCATTTGACGATGATGAGCCAGTGGCAGCAGGTTCCACTGCAACTGCTACTGCTAACAACAATAACAATAATAATGACGATGATGATGAATTTGATGATTTCCAAAGTGCTGCCCCAGTTACTAATCAAACTCAACAACAAGCTAGTGGTATATCAAACAATGCTTTGAGTAGTCTCTACGCTGCTGCTCCAGCTGCTCCAGCTGCTGCTCCAGCTCCTCAACAACAAAACAACTTTGACTTGCTTGGTGGACTATCATCTTTCAACAGCACTCCAGCTTCCAATGGAATTAACAGTAACACTGCTGCTCCAGCAATAGCTGCTGCTGGATCAAGTAATAACAACAATGATGCATTCAGTTCTTTGTTTTCTACTGCTAAAACTACTACTTTTAAACCATCAAATAACGTGAACCGCTCCAACGCGGGCTCAAATAACAACTCTAGACCAGGAACTGCTAATAACAACAACAGCAACAGCAATTTTGATGACTTGTTTGGTGACTTCAACTCTAATGCGGGAAACTCTAGCGCCAACACCAATGGCAACACCAATGGTAAGCAAAGCCAATCCGCTTCTAACAATGCTAATAATTTGGATTTGTTGTCTTTTTAAATTGAAGGAGAGTCGTCAATATAGTGGTTGTTCAGAAAAAAAAATACTTGGTCATAGATGAATTCTACAATTTTTTGCTAACCGAACAAAGAAATATTAAAGAAGTTTTTTTTGGTTTTTTTTTCTTCTTCTTTTAACATTATAATATATGGCGGGCGTTTATGAAAAAGAACAAAAAAGGAAACTAAAAAAAAAAGGTTTTTTTTTTTTACTGTTTGGTATTCTTCACGTTTCCTGACGCTCATAGTGCTAGCAAAAGCCAGCAAGCGAAGCCAGCAAGCGAAGCATCTTTAGTTTTGCCATACGAAAGAAGACAAAAAAAAAGTATTGATTTGGTTTTATCATCATTTGATTTGTTTTATTTGATTTTGTTTTTTTAAATTTTTTCTTTAATAATATCCGTTTGTTTTCTCTTTATTTCTCTTTCTTCAAATAATTTTTTTTTGCTGCGACATTACTTTTGTAAAATAAGGCATTGAAGGCAGTTGTCTTGTATTTTAGCATGCGACAACTTGCATTTTTCAAACTTTTCCTGCACCTAGAAAAGAGGCATTAAATATCATATCAATGCTGCTATGTTTGACAGATTATTCTGCTCTACGGTTAGCATTCTGGTGCACTGCGCGAGACGAAGAAATCTTGAATGCGCAACTTATATGTAGGGTTAACTCACAAAATAGATATGGTCCTGGATGCTGGCATGGCTGGCGAGGTAATTATCATGTAATACCAATATTCCAGAGTGCAACGTGCCTCTCCAAGGAACCAAACAACCAATACCAAAGTAGCCACTATAGCATATCAGCCCGACCCAGTGCTCGTCGCCATCAATGCGGTTTTTGGCGGAAGAAGTTTTTTATCCGTTTTCTGCCACTTCCATCTGTCTGTGGCTAGTTGCGGCTGGTGTGGACCATCGCCCGTAACCAACAATGTCCAATGGGGAGACGCGAATTGTAAGACGCTTGAAGCGAAAAATAGAAAATGTGCAACTCAACTCAAGTCTACTACTATACACAATTTCAACTAATTCACTTCCCTTATCACAAGCTTTGGTTGCTGAGATACTCGTCTTTTATCAACTTTAATAACTCAATAATCATTAATACAAAATGGGTGGCCACGGAGGCGGAAAATCTTATATGGGCTGGTGGGGTAACATCGGTACGTATCTATCTATGCTAGAGCTTATTGCCTTGTTCAGTTATTATGTTGATGTAATTCAAAGGTCTTGGATGTAAATACTAACTTGCTCAAACTTCAGGTTCCCCAAAGCAAAAAGGTATCACTACCTATACTGTTTCTCCATACGCTCAAAAGCCATTGCGTGGAGCTATGCACAATGCTTTCTTCAACACCTTCAGAAGAGTCAAGAACCAAGCTTTGTACGTGATCCTTCCTGGTTCCATCATCTGGTTCTGGTGGGCTAACGCCAGAGACTACAACGAATACTTGTACACCAAGGCTGGTAGAGAAGAATTAGAAAGAGTCAACGTTTAAACTAGTCTCGAAATATTGTTTACATTTGTTCATTTTATCTTTCTTTCTTTCTTTTTATCGCTTGCAACTAAAATTCATACAAACCACTGATCACATACTTGTTTATATTAATGTCGATCATCATCGATTCACATAATATATCGACTTATCACTTTGGAGTTGAAGGAGAAACCTAAGGCAGAAATTAATTTTTTTTGCATTCACTGTTCTGATTGGACATCATATAGTGAAATTTTGACTATATACATATTACAAGCCATAATTACGTTATCATTAAAAGTATTATTTTCTCTTTATTGTAAGCATTTATAAGAGGGGTGTCAAAATGGGTTACTCAAAATTACTGGAAATGCTAATCATTTTCATATGAGAATACGTTTGTGCGAATACTGATGGCCTAGTCTAGTTTCCTCATCGGTATTCCTAGTATACGCTATAATACTAAATATTGAGCTGCTGCAAGGCAAACCGAGCGCCAAAGTCGGTTATCCGCCCCAGCGCGTGATAGAATGGCGCAGATCGATAGATATTGCCTCTCAAAAACACAGGACACCAGCAGCAATTCTAGACGTAAACAATTGAGAAGAGTTATCTCAGCACGACCTTGATACAGGCTATCAGTTATAGATCCAGAAAAAAATTTCAATTTTCATTCTATATATATAAGCACGCGACAATGAAGAAATTACCAATGCTTTCAGTTCCTTTAAAGGAAACTGAATCAATTGACTGGAGTACGCCATTGAGGCACTACATTGCCAGCGTTTATGGTAACTGGAATGAGTTTGCTGATGAAACCCAGGAATTCAACAAGTTGAGAAACGAAGTCATAGGCTGCAATCATGATAATGTTGGGCTAAGCTTTTATTACAGATACTATTCTCAATTGCTGATGCTAGATTTGCGTGTACCTGTTAGGGAGATTGGGGGCGTTAATATCTTGTTCACTTGGTCAGACTCCTTTAGTGATTCCTCTAAAGTGTCTCAGCACTCTCTTCCCTTTGAGAAAGCTTCGATGTTATTCAATTTGGCAGCATTATTATCGACTGTAGCCGACTCTCAATATCATAATCATAGTACCGATGATGTGGAAGACGACACTCAAAACTTCAAAAATGCCTTGTCTAATTACCAGAATGCAGCGGGAGTCTTCCAATTCGTTTCAGAGAACTTCTTGCACGCACCAAGCAACGACATGAACCAAACTACAGTTAAATTTTTGGCTAAATTAATGCTCGCTCAGGCGCAAGAAGTGTTCAGTTTGAATTTAATCATTAATAAACCTGACAATGCCAATAGTTCCTTGTTGGCCAAATTGTTCCAATCTACAAGTAGTTTTTACAAAGCTGCATACGATCTTTTATCAGCTTTAATTAAGGATGAATTGTGGTACAGCTCTTATCAGAACTGGTACAATATTGTGAATGTGAAAAAGCATTATTTTGAAGGCTTAGCTAACTATTATCAGTCACTTGTTTCTTCGAAATCGAACAAGTACGGTGACGCAATTGCTTACATGAAGAATGCTCTTGATACATTGGGCGAGATTAAACTGATACCGCTAGCTACACATTCTTCGGAGCATGATACAAAACAAAACTATGTCGAGTTGCTTAAAAGAGACGCAACCAAAGAGTTGATCGAAAAGCTCCAAAAAGAATTGCAATTGTTGGAAAAGGATAACGATTATATCTATCACGACAATGTTCCGCAAAAATTCAACCTTCCGGCTATTAAAGCTATGGATGCAGTAAAGCCAGCGAAATTGGAAGCCCAAATTGATTCGCCATTCAATAAGTACAGACATGCAAAAGATCTTTTTGAGAAAATTATACCTTTAAAAATTCATGAATTAAACTCAATGTATTCGGAAGAAAAGGCTAAAAGACTTAGGGCAACAGACGATAATATCAATGTTGCTAATGAAGCGCTAAATTCTTTCTATGAGTATTTGAAACTTCCAAAATCTTTAATTGATTTAAAGACATTGTTCAATGAGAATAGCCCAGGTGGTGGATCATCTTCTGATACAGATTTTGAGTATAGAGAGTTTTATAAGCTAAAGATAAAGCCATTAATTGTGGCATTATCCCTGAAAAAAGACGTTGACTTCAACTCTCTTTTCAATGAAAGAACAAAAGCTCTTGAACTGCTTTCCAAATGTGAGCATTTGTTGAAGGAAGACGAGCAAACGTATAATAGAAACAAATTGAAATATGGAGCTTCATGGTCAATTCAAGATCCTTCTGTTGCATCCATGAACTTTACTAGCGAATTGATTAAAGTTAAACAAAATTTGATAGATGCAGAGAATTCAGATCGACCATTATATGATAAATTTTCCAAGATTGAGAAGTTGTACAAGTTGTTGAAAAATCCGACCAGCTCCAAGGAGGAAATTAAAGCAGTATTTACCTCAGAGCAACATGGCTCCCAACAGCCATCACTCATTGACTTTGATACAACTAACAAATCTTTGCTAGATTTAGATGACGGTTCTATTAATAGTGCCAGAAACTCGATTAATGATTTGGAAAGTCACTGGAATGCTTTAAATCATTTGAAGAAAGAGTCTGGCTTAATTTTTGCCGATTATAAGGCAAAAATACACGAGGATGATATTTCCAACGTGTTGATTTTTAATAAAGGTCTTACTGAGGAACAAATCAAGAATGTAATTTTTGCCAAAGAATTAGAGAAATTTGAGCCATACGAGTTAAGAATCTCCAAGATTATTCAAAAACAGGAGGAAATTATGGGTGATATTCAGTCAGCATTTGATGCATTGAATGCAAATCCTTCGATTAAAGAAAAAAGGATACAATTTGCTCAAAAACAGCGGAAAAAGTTGAAAATGTACGAGACGGTTAACCATTTTGAAAGAGACTTCAAGATTATTGAAACAGGAATTAAAAATGGTGTAGAATTTTATGGAAGATTAGCTGCTCATTTGAATCAGTTACAAATTGGTATCAATGCCTTTATTGTTACTCGAAACGATGAAAGTGCCCAGCTTTCGCATCAGTTGGAGTTTGGAGATGCTAGAAAGCCGTCAATTGCTAGCAATAATAGTCATCAAGATAGTATTAACGAAAGATTATCCAAATTAAACTTGAGTTCTTCTTCAATTCCAACCACAACCACAACAAATAATAACATTTACTCCTCTGACATTGCTAATCAAAACAGATATTCTTCAATTTCCACAACTACATGGAATCAAGCACCATTAATTCCAAAAAAATCAAGTATTTCTGATCCAATAAGCTCTCCAGAGCTGTCTTACTACCAACAGCAGCCACAACAACCTCCTGCGTTGCCTCAGTTCCCGACCGGTCAACAACAACAACAGCCAAATCTTCAAAGTTTTTCTAGTCTTTATGGTTCATATGCTGCAAATAATAACAACACTACAGGTGGAAGTGGAAGCGGAAGCTTTGGTAATGCTGGTCAGTTTAATCCCGGTGCTGGTACTGCTGGAGGACCCCCGGCCTTACCACCAAAAAGACAAGCTGATGCCCCACAAGCTCAATATGGGGTGTATCCGCAACAACCACAATATCCTGGCTACTTGCAACAGCAACAGTCTCAACAACCGCAACAACAGCCTCTACAGCAGCAGCAGCAACTACAACAACAGCCAAGCATGGGTGCGATGCAAGAACCTCAACAGACTGGAATTCCTTTCTATAATACACCATCTAATTATAGTGCCAACATGTATTCTATGTTTGATGACAAAAAATAAACTTGGTGAGTCAATATTGTGATGAAAACTGATATCTCTGGTGTTTTGGTATGTTTGATATTTCTCTTGGGTGTTAGTTGGATTATAAGATATCCGTATATTGTATTTTTTTTTTTTCTTAAGGGAATATCTTTCCAATATATAAATAAATCATTTTTGAAAAGTTTAAAAATCTTTAAATTTCTGAAATCAAAGGTTAGTTGTGTGCAAACTGGAAGCTGTGTAATTTAAATGTACATAGTGTGTAGTGACTAGTAGATAGTATGTAAATTTTAGCGTTTTTAAGTGATGCTAAACTTTGATGTATGCTATTATTGTCTAAAAACTAAAATACAAAAGCCAAATGTTTCATGATAATAATTGTAAACCTTGCACGGTATGCTATCTATAGTGAGAGATAGTTTAACTAAGCGTACAAATAGCACCACGCCTATCACACCACTCACTTGTTTTCATGCCCCTTGAATGCAATCTCCAAAATTTCCTTCTCATACCCCGGGACATGAATATACTCTACTCCACTACTAGTCAATTTTGCTTGACCTACATTATTTTGAACAAATGTCTTTGGTTCCATCACCCCAACAAAACAACTAAGGATTTGGCCCTCTGTGGCAACTATGCGGTCAGCACATGGCAAGTTTCCGCTTAATCGGAAACTGCATGGTTCCATGGTGGTATAAATTACTGTTCCCTTTGGTAAGGATAATGATGTGGGCGTATCGCTGCCACTGTTATTGGTATTGGCTGAGATAGACTTATAATATTTTGTCAACGCGTTTTGTTCCGCGTGAGTGTTGCCTTCAATTTCTCTTGAGTATCCAGTAGCCAACACCTTGTCATTATTCGAATCAACAAGCACTGCCCCAACCGAAAACGCAGTCGTTGTAGGGCCACATTTTGCTGCTTCCTTGATAGCTAGTTTCATGTAGTGCGTGTGCTGCGGAGCTAGAGCCCAACTTGGTAATGGGGTTTTGAATGACCAACGCTGAAAGTTGTCATCAATGGTGGTGTATTCAGTGGCAACCTTGCCGATTTGCATATCAGCAGCAGTGATGGGGGCATTTTTGGTGGATTTTTTTTGGATTTTCTTGGTAGTTTTGGTGGTTTTTGATTGGTTTGATTCTTTGTTATCAATTTTGCCGTCTTCTTTTTCGTCTTCTTTGATATTATGAGCAACATGTTTGTGACCATCGTCATTATCGTTGGTTTCGCTCCCATTTTCACCTTCCACCTGGCTTCTTTCTGCCTTATTCTCCCGTTCCTTTTCAATATCATTCACAATTTTCTGTTCTGCATCCTTTTCATTTGATTTCATATCTCTATATTTCTCCATTTCTTCATCATAATTCTTTGTCTGATACTTATAAGCATGTAACCAAATTTCCAAATCATTAGGGTTTGAATCAGTATACAATTCTGTCCGGCAGACGTCACATTGCTGACCCAAAAACACTTCCCCTTTAATTTCTTGTTCTTGTTCTTCTTCCTCCTCTTCCTCCTCATAGCCTTCCTTTTTACTTTCTTTACTTTTCAGTTCCTTTTCTCTTTTTTGCTCAAGCTTATGCTTTCCCATTTGATAAAACCAACTAGAAGAAGGCTCTTGCTTACCAACCCTATTTAATTTTTCCATAATATCTTTATAATCAGCTTTATTTCCTGCTCCTAAATCTGCGCCCCAGACATCGATATTTGAGTAAATCGGATCATTAGCAATTGGATGGCCCAAGTACTGCAAATGCACTCTAATTTGATGTGTACGGCCAGTTAATGGTTGACATTTGACTATAGAAGTATCAGTAACAGCATCATAACTGATTTTGGTGAAAACCGTAGTAGCTTCCTTGCCCTGCGGATTATCGGAATCAGCAATTTTATTCAATCCAAGTTGTGGAGAAATAGTTTCGAGTGGTTTATCCACTGTAATGCTATGACGATGGATTTTGCCATTGCGACTCAATGCACTTTTTTCGTTTGATAAGTTTTCGCTTGACTCTAAATCGCCCCTTAATGGAAAGTTCCCTTTCACTTTGGCAATATAAAATTTTTCCACATTACGCTTGGTTAATTGTTCAAACATGATTTGAGAACCAACTGGGGTCTTCGCTAAAAACATTAAGCCTGATGTGAGTCTATCCAATCTATTACAAGGGTGCGCTACAAGCCCATCATGCTGGTATTTAAGCAAATTTACCACAGTGTTGTATTTATATCTACCAGTTGGATGCACCGGCATGCCGCTAGGTTTATTAACCACGACAATGTGCTGATTCATGAAGATTATTTGTGGATCTTGAGCGCTGACTGGTGGTTCATGTTTATGAGTACGATGACAAATCAAGTCGCCGTCATGTAACGTTGTATCTATAGTGGCGAGAATGGTTTCTTTCGGTTTATTTTTGAAATTTGTGGTGATGGAAACCTGACCATTTTCTATCGCCCACTTGTAATATGATGCAGGTTTGTCACGGAACTCCGTGGTGAAAACTTCCAAGATGTTGCGTTCTTGCCATCTTTGCTTGCAGTATGTTTTGTAAATGAAATAGTATGGGTCCACTTTACGAAGTTTACCATCTATGCGATAAGTTATGTTGTCGAAGTCATTGGCAGAGGATCGTGGCTTCACTTTGAAACCATTAGCGTCAGTCATGGGTTTGATTTTTGGTTTTTTGGAGCAATGGAAAGTTTGGGCCAGACGCGGTGAGACCTGACGACCTGGCGATGCTTGAGGCAGAGGCAGTGGGGTTAATTGTTTCTTACTCATTTGTAGTAGCAATGGTGATGAGTTAAAAGAGAACAGTCTCTTGTGGATGAGCATTGGTGGGAAGTGGAAAGGATTAAGTGTTTGCTGACTTCTGCCAATTCTAAATGAATTTTTTCTTTTCATGATGGACTCGAGAAGGCCATTGCATCCGTGCCCGCGGTACCTGGACGGCAAAGGCTGCAAAGGGTGGATAGACTACAGGAGCACATCTGTTTTAGAATAGAGAAAGAAGTAGATGTCTATTGATATTGAAAATTCTGCAAAAAGGAATCTGTTGCATTTAATTGTGGTGGTTGTAAGTCTGCAGGCGAGCTCGCAACACCATCATTTATATACTGGGGAGAGAATGTAATCTTTTCATGTATTAGTCCTCATTTGTTTTGAAAACACGTTTTTAGGAACAAATGGACGCTAAAACATTCAGCTCTACCCCTCCGAACATAAAGCCTTTGGTGTTAAACTAATAAAGCTACAGATCAGTTAAAATTAATTATTATATCGGTGTCGCCGTTGTAATCGCTGTTGTGGAAATGAGATATTGATTGGATGTTATGATTCATCCATATTACAACGTATTAGTACATAATATTACATTTTTCAATACCCGGCAATGTGTCACTCTTGTAATGCCGGGTTTCCTTAGTAACTTTTGGATTTCTGTAAAAACAAAAATAAAAAAAAAATAAAAAAAATTGCAAAGAGAGACACAATAAGGAATCAGACTGAAAGGGAATAGCATCGAGTACCACATCTTGACAGCCTTGGTTTAAGTTCAAACACGCAGACACACACGCACTACCCAGACTCTTTCAAAACCCTTTCATGCAACAACCATGACAGATAGTAATCATTACGGCTATGGCTCCTACCGCGGCGGTGGTGGCGGTTACCGCGGACGCAATTCCTATAGAGGCAGCGCCAGAGGCGGTTCATACTATGCTGGCAGCGGTGGCAGCAGCGGTAGATCCACTTACTATCCTAATGGCGAAGACTACTACAAACCTTCGAGCAAAGGTAGCCCTGCTTATGAAGGCGGTGCTGGTGGTGGCAGAAGTTTGCCTGGATCTGCTGGCGGTAACAGCGCGCATAGTAGTAGCGCAGGTTACGATGATTCCACTGGCAGTCATTATTCAGGTAGCAACGGCGGTAGTCCGTATTATAAAGGCGGTTATAAATCATCATATCATCATAGCGGTGGCGGAAGCACATATCGAGGCAATGGATATTACAGTGGAAGCGGGTATGGCGGGGGTAGCAGCAGAGGCGGTATACATAAACCGTACAGTGGTGGCAGGGACAGCTATGTATCAAGTAAAAGTTTCTATGACGGATCTTCAAAAGGCAGCAACAGAAAGGCTTTTGAGTCTTCAAATCACGACGAATATGATAGGGGATCAGTATCAGCATCATCATCTACAATGGGAGGGGGTACACCAGCATCGTTACCACAACCAATAAGGAGTCCCAGACCAGCATCATTACCATCGATAAAAGACATCAACGGCTTTTCGAAAAGTGAAAGCAATATCAATACTGCCAATAATAGCAATAGTAATAATAATAACAACAACTTGGATAGTGCAAGAATTTGGGCTAAGCTACTAAAGTTGGGACCTCAAGCAAGTAGTAACCTGCTGGAAAATGTGTTGGGGGACATTTCATTCAAGTACAAGGAAAAGGCATTTGTGGAGAAATTCAAAAATGATTTGAGCGAGTTGGACGAAATCAACAAAAAATTGAATGCCGCATATTTAGCCAAAGTTAGCGGCGAATTGATATATGAGAATTTGAACAGAATTGAAAGAAATCATAAACTTATTGCTCAGGTTAATAATGAAACTTTGGAAAAAATTGTCAATAATGAAGGCGAGTTTGGTGAGTATGACTGAATTTTTGGTTATGTGGTTGAACCAAATCCAAATTCTAAAAAAATAATAAAAAAACAAAAAAAAAAAAAAAAAATAAAACTCAGCGCTTTCGAACACTATGCAAAGAAATAGTGTATTTTGTATGAAATTCTCTAATATGAGTTTGTACTATAATGGTTCACCGTGTTTTTATTTTTTGGTGGTATATTTGTTGATTTTGTTTGTCTTTGTTTTGCTTTTTAATTCAGTTGTTATCTCTGTTTTGATTTTTATATATAATTGTTTGCAATAGAGTTTTTTTTCGGGTGGGATTAATGTATGATTGAATGACATGATTGGGTTTGTATTTAGTATTTGCTACAACTAACTCGATGTGCTAGTTGATTTGAGCCTATCTTGAATCATGTTGGTTTTGGCAAACTAATTAAAAAGAAAGAGTCTATTACACTAATATGGATCTATAGGCCGAGTTTTTAGCTCTCTTATACAAGCAACCAGTTGAGTTAGTTTTCTATACTCTTTATCTTTTCAAATAACTTCCTCTCTGCACTTTCAACATGACCACTGGAGACAAAGACTGATTACGCAGCATTGAATAGTTGAGTAATTGATGTGTTTCCGATGTTGATAAATGTTGAGCAGTTACAGATTGAATACGTGTATGATTCAAACATTCGCATGCCGCATCATGCATATTTAACTATGAAAAGCGAAAAAGCAGAAAAAAGTAGAAAATTTTTTATGCTAACACAGGATAACATAATAAGAACATTGGCAAGGTATATCTAACTGGGACCCCGGATTCTCGATCATTTGACTGCTATACACTCAACAGTATAGACACACTTGCATTGCTTCTTTTTGCTGTTCTTTCATAGAAACTTGCACACAATGTCAAGCAGTAGCAATAGCACTGGCAGTGGTAGTAGTAGTGGTAGTGGTAGTGGTAGCAGCACTAGTGGTCAACAGCCGCCTGCTGCCACTGCTTCAATATCATCATCAACATCCACGCCAACTGCAAAACCAGCAGCTCCAACTCCAACATCATCTAATGCAACCGTATCTGGCACCACAGTTAATGCCGAAACTTCTACCTCGGCTAAAGCTTCGGCAGCAGCTTCCAAAGGCTACACAAACCCAGCACTACAAGCCATGGGCATCAAACGAGTCAGACTTCCCTCGCGCAATTGGTCAATTTTTCTATCAGTTTCCACATTGTTGATAGGTGGTGTAATTTACGACAAACAACAACAAAAGAAGCACCGTGCTAAATGGATGAGCTTAGCTGAAACAAAATATGGATCGGTTGCTATTCCGGAAGATACCAAGCCTCGTAAAGTAACAATTTTCATTGCACCTCCACCAAATGACTATTTGGAAGAAAGTTACAAAATGTTTAGAAGATTCGTTAAACCGGTGTTGAATGCTGGTGGCGTGGATTTTGAAGTTGTTACAGGGCTGAAACAGGGGATGATTCGGTATTATGTTGCTAGTAAGATTAGAAATATTAGAAGAGAGATTGATACGTTGGAAGCAGAACATGAATTGCAGAAGCAGCAAAAGAAGAAGCAGGATACTGGGAATGGCCCAAGCGCAGTTGGCAAAGCTTGGAATTATGTTGCTTCGTATTTTACAAGTGAGGCTAGAAAACAGCAGATTGCTGAAGAAGAAGAAAAACGTCAAACAGAAGAGTTCCAGCGTCGTTTGAAAAATATGAAGAATGTGCTTGGGGTGTACTACAGTAAAGAAAAAAGCTTGGAACAGCAATCCGACAAAGACTCACTTATTGAAATCAAAGAAGAAGACGCATTGCAGCCAGAATTGAGCAAAACTGGTGGTGTGATTTGTTTTGGTAGAGGGGTATACAAAGAGTATCTTTCAGGAGTGCACGAAGGGTTGCTTGGCCCATTACACAGACCAACCAGAGTCATTGAAGAACTTGCTGAATTCAAGCATGAGAAACTTAAATCTAGAAGAGAAAAACAAGAAAAGCGTAATGCTAGTCGTAAAGAAGGAGAGGAAGAAATTGAACTAGTTGAAGTGAAGTCAGTAGAAGAATTAGCTAAGGAAATTGCTGAAAAGGGTACTAATTTGAAAGAATCTGGGCTTAGCAAGAAAACTGAAGAGGAATTAAAAGAAGAAGAAGAAGATCAAAAACATAAAAGCATATATGACGATGAAGATGAGGAAGATGATACCCCAGTAGTAGGAGCCTATCTTTTGCCGAATGAATACCAAAGAGATGGAAAGTTGGCACCAGAATTGCAAAAATACTACGCCCCTGCTGCCGCTAGTCCTGTTAAGATCCCAACTAGTAACAACATTGCCCCATTTTTCCAACAGCCGGTATCAGTGATGTCTGTGCCTCACAAGATTGGGTTCTTGAGCATTCCTGAGCGTATTTACCGTTTCTACAACCGTCGTTATTTGGCTGACGAGTATGGGAAATTAGCATATGCGGTGGTGGAAAGCGCTACTAGACCGTTTGATGTGGAAAATGATGAGAATTTAGCAGCTCAAGAAGAATTGGATTGGCCTAAAAAATGGGTACAGTCAGGCAAAGATAAGAATAGCGACTGGGTAAGGGATTTTCATGTTGATGAAAGAGTGGTTTCTAAGATGTGGGTATTTGATGCAAGTAAAGTAGTCGTGGCTGAAGATGGGTTGGCAGCCAAGCAAGAGAAATAGATTGGATTGAAGTTTGTACATATTTTCAATTTGTTATTATTATTTGTTTTTATCCATTATTTACATCATTTTAATGTGCATCATGTTTGTTGATTTGACGTGCGGTTTATTAGCTGTCTTGTAAATTGAATGTGGTGCCTCAGAGTAATGCATACTATATATAGTGAAAAGACTAAGCGCAATAGCTTGAAGAGTCTAAAATAGTCTATAGGATGTTCACTGTACCAATTTGACCGGGATTTGCTATGTTATTATCTTGAGAGTATGCTGGTATACTTTTCCAGGGTCAAAGAAAGTCCGGCTAGGATGCGGTTTCAAGATACTTAAAATGTCATTGGGAATAAAACACCTTGCTATGCAGTCATTCCACCACCAAGTCCATTGCTACATCCAAAACCACGTAGGCCAATCTCAAGATTAAGTATTTCTGTGCTGCCATCCTCAGAAGCTTAAGCTTTGTGCTCTAGTCTGACTAGTCACCAGTGTATACTGTGGTGCGCAGCACGCAGCAATAGTCTGTTGACACCCGTGCACCACACTATCTTCTGGTGATGGGCAGAGCAGCGCCATTGGAACTTCTTTTGCCCCACGAGAAGCGGCAAAACAAAAACAAAACTAATAAGAAAGACAGCGCTTAACCGCTACCAATACTGATATTGCACCCCAGTGGACCACCGCATCACCCAAGGAAGCAAAGGAATATAATATCACTAGGTGCAGACACTATCAATTTGGCTTTAACACTATCAGGGTTTCATTGTGCTGTTGTTCTCAACTACTCGTCCAGTATAAACAGCAATACTAAATTGCATTACAACAAACCAACCAACCAATCAATCAATCAATCAATCCGCATAAATCCATAATTATGTCCCATCAAGACCAGCAAATTTCCTTCAATCGACCATGGATTGACCCCCATATTCTCAAGCAGATGAACCCACACAATAGAATAGGCAGATACCAAATTATCAAGACTCTCGGTGAAGGTTCTTTTGGTAAAGTGAAGCTTGCTTTCCATCTCGGCACGGGCCAAAGAGTCGCTTTGAAGATCATTAATAGAAAAACATTGGCTAAAAGCGACATGCAAGGCAGAATTGAGCGAGAAATTTCATACTTACGTTTGCTTAGACATCCCCACATTATCAAGTTGTATGATGTTATCAAGTCCAAAGATGAAATCATTATGGTGATGGAATTTGCCGGTAGAGAGTTGTTTGACTATATTGTGCAAAAGGGCAAGATGCCGGAAGACGAGGCTAGAAGATTTTTTGTGCAAATCATTTGTGCTGTGCAATACTGCCATCGTCACAAGATTGTTCATAGAGATTTGAAGCCAGAAAACTTGTTGCTTGATGAAGATTTGAATATCAAGATTGCTGATTTTGGGTTGTCCAATTTGATGACTGATGGTAATTTCTTGAAGACCTCGTGTGGGTCGCCAAATTACGCTGCTCCTGAAGTTATTAGTGGTAAATTGTATGCCGGAAGCGAAGTTGACGTCTGGTCTTGTGGAGTTATATTGTATGTCATGTTATGTGGTAGATTACCTTTTGATGATGAATTCATTCCAGCTTTATTCAAAAAAATTAGTAGTGGGGTTTTCACTATTCCACCGTTTTTATCTCAAGGTGCCAAAGATATTATTCAAAAGATGTTAATTGTTGACCCTTTGAATAGAATCACTGTTGATCAAGTTATGGATTCAGAATGGTTCAAGAAAGACTTCCCAGATTATTTGAAAGCCGAATCAGAAATTACCAGTAAAATAGGTACCAATACAGACTCCAAGATTGATGAGCAAGTGGCACAAAATCTTGTGTCAACAATGGGTTACAATAAAGAAGAAGTGCTTGAAATTCTTAAGCAGAAATACGTTGATAATAACAGCAATGTGAAAAATAATGAAATTGTTAATGCTTATGAATTGCTTTTGGAAAACAAAAAATACCACAAAAATGCTGCTGATCAAAATGCTCACATTGATACTGTGCTATCCAACCTTCCACCAACATGGACAAACACTGATGGAAGCAGACATGGGTCAGGCGATAGCAATAGCAATGGTGGTGGGAATGGTCCTGATAGATTTGTCGGTGCTGGTAATAACTCAGACCGTGATGGATCTACAAGAAACGCTTTAGCTTATGACATATCTCCATTAGCAGACCAGATGGATTCTGGAGCCAATTCCACCATTTCCATTTTGCCGACTTCTATTCCTCAATATCATAGGGAATTTATGATGTCTCAGGACCCAGGCATAATCAAGAGAATTTCACCTGTATCTACCAAGAAGTCGAAAATTAGATGGCATTTTGGTATTAGATCCAAATCTTATCCATTGGACGTTATGGGAGAAATCTACCGTGCATTGAAAAACTTGGGCGCTCAATGGTGTAAACCTACTGAAGAAGAACTTTGGACAATTAGAGTAAGATGGAAGTGTGGGTTATTATTAAAGGACAACAAGAATCAAAATAGTGAGCAGCAGCAACAGCAGCAACAGCAGCATGAAGACAATCTCGATGACCTTGCAGGAACATTTACTTTTGGCAAGAAACAACAGCAACAACAAGATGCCGGTGACGTGGAAATGAAAGATGACGTGCAAACCCCAAGCACCAACAAGAGCGCCTCGACTGGCGAAATACCGCCGGAGTTTACGCCAGATTTGATGAAGATGCAAATCCAATTATTTCAACTAGAAGCCAATAATTATTTGGTTGATTTCAAATTTGATGGTTGGGAGTGTTCATATAATGAGAATTTGGAATTTGAACAAAATGATCAATTGTCCAGTTATTCAGCTTACCCATTTTTGCATCTTGCTACTAGATTGATTATGGAATTAGCAGTGAATAGTCAAAATTGATCTTGTGGTTGTGTTTATACGTTTAATATTATTTATTTTATATTTTTCTTGGTCATGTTTCGACATTTCCAAATTCATGAATAACATTGTCAAATTACTAATTTTTTATAGTTTTTTATTTGCTTTTTGTTCTTGTCTTCTTGTATTTTTTTTTATATTTTTTTTTGTTCCTTTGCCTTTTCTTTATATCTTATTTTTCTTTGTTTTTTTTCGTTTTTTGTTTTTTGTTTTTTTCGGTGTGTCTAGTTTTAAATTGGAGAAAGTTTTGTTTTTATTTCAAGAAAGTTTGGTGTACTCTTATTATGAAAAAAAAAAAAAGAAAAAAATTTTTTTTTAAAAAAATTGGATATTTATATTGCTTGTCTACATTTCCTTCGATTAGTGGTATCTTTTTTACACCTTCTGAACTTGACGTTACGTAACATTCAATTAAAGCAATTTTGAAGTCAACGGAAAAGCAGAGTTATTGTTCAAGAGATTTCTGAGGCATACGTCATGATGTAAAAGGTAAAATCAAGTAAGTGGTATATTACATATGGTTAGTTAAGTATATAAAATAAAATTGAATAGAATAGAATGACATGAAAAATAAAAATAAAATAAAAAAAAGGCAATTAAAAAAGAAAAAAAGATTTCTGAAAAATTGAACAGAGTACTAATCTGATACTAACATTAACGATCCAAAATTAGTAAAAAGTAAACCAAAGGAACAAGTAACTGAAGGACACATAAAAAGAAAAATTAAAAATTAAAAAACAGCAAAAATTAACAACAATGTCAATCACTCAGAATGCTGTTTTTCTTGGTTCCAAGTCAATAACGAAGTGTCGCCAATTTTTCTAGGTACCAACAAATGAATAACCAAGAAAACCAATCCCAAGACAAAACATAATCCGCCAGCCACGATCCAAGCAATACCCAAGAATGAATTCTTGCCACCAATGACGGAACGAGTACTTATATAAATCGATTTGTGACCATCAAATGGAAGCACTGGCCAGTGTAATCCTACAGCCACTTCATAAGTGCCTTTTTTGAGCTCATCATCATCATTTCTGTAATAGAGGTTAGAAAATTTAGCAAGACCGGCTGGATGCATCCAATTTTGAAATTCTTCCCATTGAGAAATATCTGGCATGTTGTCATCATTGTAGCCATTTGGGAATTTTTTGGCCCAGTTTGGTGGTGGCACAACATCAGAAGCTTTGTATTTAGTCTTCTTGAGACGGTTTTTGTCTGTGCTCCAGGCAATGCCCTTCTGTGTCATTTCATAGTCACTGGTAGTATCATTGATGGCACGAGGATAAGTATAAGTATCATTGAATAACGAGTTCGCAATCAAACCGCATGGATAAATGATTTTGCCTGCTTCATTGGTTGACATTGGCTGACAGTTTTGCCCCACCATCTCTTTAACGTCCTTCAAAGAGGCATCTTCACCGTTTAATTGGAGCTCACTGTAGGATTTGACGTATCTTCTATGGTTAGCGTAAAAATTCTCAAGTTGGTAGAACATGTACACTGGCGGACCAATATCATTAGGAATTTCAAACTGAACATGACAAATCTTGTTTTCTTTGGTATCTTTTTCCGAGGAGTTGGTTACTAATTTCCATTGCGGTTTCTTGGAAATAGTCTCTTTGAAGTTGTACGTGTAGTACTCTTCCGGAATCTCAGCATAGGAGTCACTAGGAGCAAGTCTCTCGCACTGAGTGTATTCTATCACCACATCTTCCACTTGATTGGAACCATAAAGCATAGCAGCACCCAAGGGCACAAACACTACGGCGAATAGCAACAATAGTGGAATAACGGTCTTGGTTGTGATTATAGGACTATAATTTGTCGGTTAGTAAAGGGGTGTCCCAAAAGAGATGATTAGAGATTATTTAGTAAACGCACTAGAAATATGCTTGCTTGAAAACACCTTAAATAATAATAAAAAACACAACATACTGATAGGCTTTGAGTCTTTGCTGTCTGAAGGCATTGTCGCCTGGCTTTCTACTCTTGACCTTCTCTTGAGGCTGTTCCTGTTCGTAATCGGAAACAGAGTCCGTCTCATCCGGCTCGTTGTTCTTTCTCTTTAGCAAGGCCATATTGGGTTATGACAGTGAAAATTAAAAAAAATTAGCGATACAAAGTATACAACAAGTTTTTTTTTCCTATCGTCTTAGTTGGAGGTTCAGCAGAGTCTTGTATAGATTTTAATCTGGTGCTATTCGGACTGTTTCTTACT
>JXWR01000360.1_pt1 | contig 32872 bp, 11 predicted proteins | sample 315541 | NCBI WGS metagenome assembly JXWR01 (sample SAMN03273951, study PRJNA271842) | soil metagenome | isolation source: rice field ambient CO2 | place: India: CRRI Experimental farm Cuttack,Odisha-753006 | collected 2013-12-17
GTGGCAAATCAAGAGATACGGATAAGTCGAAACGGAATCAATTAAGCTGAGAGACATTTTATTGAGCCACAAATACAATAGCAAATTGTGAATATGGTTTGTTAAATGGATAATAAAATTATAAACTGCAAACAAAAACTGAAAATTTACAAATCAATGGCCTCTCTTTGCTCCAAAGATCAACACTGAATTTTTCTGCATTTTTTTTTTTAAATTCCAAGATTCAAAAGCAAAAATACATAATGATATGGACGAGCTAAAAGCCTGTTAGTTTGTACTATAAACGTCACGCAAAGTGGATCACAACTAACATTGTGGTTGTTATTTTCGAAACATGAATGATTTGCTGTTTTTGCCTTAAAAAAATCAAAGTATCAAACCTGAAGCGTGGTACTAACAATTATCTATAGGTTTTAGTCGTTGATTTATTGCACCCAACTCAGGAATCTGAATTGAAGAAACACAAGTTGAAGACCTTGGTCCAAGCTCCAAGATCTTACTTCATGGATGTCAAATGCCCAGGCTGTTTGGCCATTACCACTGTCTTCTCCCACGCTCAAACTGCTGTCACTTGTGATGCTTGTACTACTGTCTTGTGTCAACCAACTGGTGGTAAAGCTAGATTGACTGAAGGCTGCTCTTTCAGAAGAAAGTAAATTAGTTGAAATGGATTTGTTTTGAACTCTTTATTTCTTGCTGCTTCTCATTAATATGTTATATTAATAAAAACACACTTTTTTAAATCTTTTTTCTTGATGTGGCCTACAGATATTGTATGATATAAATATATCACGCTTTTTGTAATACCGGGACCGTAGACATGTCAAATGCTGAAAAGTATTGATGGCAGAGATGTTTGTAATTAACTAGTGAGTTCATGAATTAACTAGTAGCAGAGAACGATATACGTTCCATACGATATCGCGTCAGTTTAGTACTGCCGGTTTTTGTAATTGAGCCTTGATTAGTTTTGAGCTAAAGGTCAGCGGAATTGGGAAAATCAACCGCGCGCGGAAAAATCCAAAAGAGCAATCGCTGAGCGAAAACATCGAAATTTACGCTCACCGTATTTTGAGTTCTAAGCTTTGCTGCCATTTTGAGGATCCTTGGTTCACTAACATAATATGCGCAATTTCTTAACGTACCGTAAATACGGCGAAAGATGCCAATAATACTAATTTATAAGTAGCATCATTTTGTTGCTCTTATTTCATGGAAGCAGCTTGGCAACCAACTAACAGCAATTTGGCAACCAATCGATCATAACTGGTGCTTACTTCGCAAATTGGTTCCAATATCCATATTTTGGTGCTAATTTTCCTGCCGAAGTATTTCGAGTTGGCTCTGTATTTTTAATAATGCCATAAGCATATTGTACAAAACGGATAATCATTCAAAATATCAAATAGAAAAGAAAATTAAAAAAAAAAAGTTTTACATCATATATAGCTGTATATGAATCAAGAAGGCGCAGTGGTTAAGCAATAAACTTTTGATTAACATTGTTTCCAAATAGCAGTCAGCATGAATGTCTCGGAAGGATGTAGTCGATCAGTAACCTATTATTGTTAACTGCGGCGTGCAGAATATAACTGGAAAGAAAATAAACAGAAAAGTGCAATAAAGAAGCCAAAGAAGATTTGCAATTGATTTTGATCTTCAAACGGTTTTTCTTTTCGTTTAAAAAAAAAAAAAAAAAAAAAGAAAAACGTTAGACTCGCGTATGATTGTCCAGCGATACTATACTAACAATAATCATTATTGGAATGAGCATCTGATTTTCTAAAATCGGTCGGCCATGACTCTGATGTATGTCAGTCGTGCTTTTCGGCAATGTAGCACTGAGACAAAGATAAAAATAAAGTAAAACATAAACAAGTTAGACAAAAAAGACAAAAAAGACGACGAACGACGAATATTGGGTTATTTAAACATATACCAATACTTATTTTTAAAAATACGCGGTGGATCTCTTCGCTAGCTTTCCAGAAAAACGCTACAATATTGCCTAATCAAAATTTCAATGAACTACTTTAAAGGATTTTTTACCAGTATGCTGAGTGTTGCCTAATATAACTTAAAATAATTATAATAATCTTCTAAAGTCATCCATACATAGATAGCCTCAATACGCACCCATCGTACCTAATTTTTATAGGAACGAAAGAATTGTTTACGTATAATGAAAAATTACTGGTCAAAAAAGGCAAGTTTTTCTTTACAATAGGAATTTTATTAATGGGCTGGTAAACTTAGCAGTTCTAAGGTACCATTAGTACTTTCCGCAAAGTGGCGATACCGCGAAAGACTAGCTCCGCCTAACAGCGGCAACCAATCGTCCATCCACAGTTGATGCTACTTAATAACGCTATCAGGAAAAATGTCCTATTTTTGAAGGAGAATCTCAAGAAACCTAACTTTTTCAGTGAACGCGAGTGAGCTAGCTGGCTAGCAGCTGGTGAATTTAATGGATAAAACTTTTCCCAACCAAAAGAAAAAATAAAGTGTAGAAAAAGGTCAAGAAAAAAAAAAAAGAAAGTTAAAAAAGGAGATTAAACCGGGAAAAAATTTCCGTTTCTATGCTGCTGCCGGTGGAGCAAAAACCCTTGCATATGCTTTTATTCTCTCATCGGCAGACCTCCACAACAGCAACAACAACGATAACGACAATAACAACAATTATTAACCGCCATGCCAATCACGGCAGCCATAAAAACAGACACAATACGTACAATATGTTACAGAACTTAAACAAATAATATGTTTTACGATCAGCAGGAGGCGCAATAAGAAATGAGGATTATGAAATAAAAAAGACGGGCTTCTGTGTTAGCTAGCATAGAAGTAACATGATATAAGCTTTTTTTACCTACATTATTCAATGTTTTTAGTCTTATTTAGCTCATGCACTCCTTTGTTACCATTCCTCAATATTACATGTTGAGTTATCGAAACTTTATTTTACTGCCTATATAGAAAAAACAACAACACTAGCATTAATACACTTGCCACTAAGATGACGAGATCAGTAGTCAACAACTCTAAAACATCACAAAATTAGCTAAATTGGTAAAAACAGTTGAAAGAAGTCTATGGAACAAACTTTAAATTATACAGGAAGAATCAATACGAGGTGTCAAATATTGATCTATACATTGCTACGAATCCTCAAACTTCCCATGACATTGTATACAGAGCAAGAAGCTGGAGCTGAAGGTTGGTTTTGGAGATATCTATACTGCTTTTAAAGTGTTGCATGGTGTCTGAGGTACATACTAGAGCAGTAGTGGCGGCTTGGATAAAATAAGAACCTAACTAATTAATAAAAAAATGATTAGTCTAAATTTTATGATCCTGAAAATTATTACAATTTAGGCAGCTGCCGGAAAAAACACTCGAAACGTTTCAAAATTGAAATGATGCTTCAATTTAAGGTGAGAAAAGATAAAATGATAGAACGTGTAATGAAAAGCTAATGCCAACAAGTAAAATAAACGAATATAGCAAAATCACTTGACAGGAAGTAATAAAATATATTAAAGAAAAAAATTTAAGAAAAGACAAAACGCTAATAATGCCATATGATTTTATGACAAAGAAAGCCAATGTAATATGTTATAGTATAATATAGTATAGTATAGGTACTCTGCAGACTTGCTGGAGTATAAGTCAAAAACAAAAACAGAAAAAAAAAAATAAAAACTTGAAGAAAAAGTGTCAACTAAAAAGTGCACAAGCTTTGATACTAAATGCTAAACAAAATGGCAATGTACGCTGAAATTCTATAACGGCCAAGAGAGAGTGCTGATCTGACAAAAAAAGTTCAGAAAAATTTAAAGATGAAAATAAAGGAAACAGGCTTGTTTTGAAGTACCAAAAGTAAAAGCAGATCTCCAATGCGGAATAAAGAAATTAAATTCTTATCAATGCTCGCATAGAAATGGTTGATTACTTTTTGCGAATTTGCTTCAATCTTTCCTCATTTCTTTCTTCAAGTCTCAAAAGTTCTCTTTCAAACTCACTTGTTATTGAGCCACTTATATTTCCACTCTTTCCCTGTGTATTCTTAGAGCCTCCTTGGCTATTCCCTTTCTGACCGCTTCCAGATGACATTTTTTTTTATATAAAACTTCAGAAGTATGCTGATAAACTAGACAGTTGTATTTTTAGAGGGGCACAAAACGATTTGTTAAATTTAGTGCCGCTTTCCACTAATTACTTTTCTTCGTCAAGAGTTGCGTGTCAAATGATGCAACTAAGATCTTTGATCGGTGTGAAGGCTTATAGGCAAACACACTTTTTTATATATCGATAGATATCCAAGCTGCAATAGAGATATATAGACAGCAGATGTTATGAGTTGTGACTAGCAGTAACAATAAAAAATTGAATGAAGACGGTCTGTTTTGCTTTATGAAGCTTTGTAACTTGGAGTTATTATTTTAGGTTTTTTGTTTGTAATTAAAAAGACACTCTGAAAGGCCAAAAACCAGATATATCAGCTAATCCGGTAAAACCACAAAAGCGAACTGCAAAAGATTTGGGGAAAGAAATTTGCAACTTGAAAGTTTGAACAGAAGCAATTTATAGATAATAAGACGACCACAAAAAAAGGAGTATGAAAGAAATGTAAAATAAAAATACGGAAAAGAAAAGCCAAGCCAAGGGAGTCGCACAGCTTTATATAAAGGGAAAAACCCACTAAGCCCAAGCTTGGTCAGACTGTAGTCTGTACTGAGGGTTGTTACGGTGAAGAGTTTCTATATGTACCGGCGATGCAACTTCACCGTTTAAATCTCTGCGCATGCATGCGTTATATGCATGCATGTAAGTGCAGACATATGTATAATAATGCATGTATTCGCATGAAATTCGAAGAAAACAGCATTAGCGCTAAAACTATGAGTACCGCCGGTGTTAAGTAAGCGACCCAAATATTATGTATAACATTATGTAAGCACACAGAGCCAGTCAGAATATAGACGTTGTGAGCACCGACGCAAAACAGGTTTGTTGTTCAGTTTTCGTTCACATCGATCTCAGAGAGAGAAAAAAAAATCAAACAAAACAGACACATACACGACCAAAACACCCTGACAACACCAGTTTGCTAAAGCATCATATACAATAATATACAATGCTCTACTTGTTGCAAATACTTTTCTTTGGCTTGCTTGCCTCTGCCCATAACGTGTTATTGCCTCCGTATGGCAAACAATGTTTTTTTGAAAACTTGAAGCAAGGTGACGAATTAGCTGTCAGTTTCCAAGTCGGTGACAGAAACCCTCAAGGTACGGAACAGTTGAACTGTGACTTCTGGATCATGAATCCACAGGGCCAGATCGTCAAAAGAGAAGACAAGGCCTCTCATCTTGATATCTCCACCGTTGCCCAAAGCTCTGGTAAATTTCAATACTGTTTCTCAAACGAGGGTCAATCTATTGCTACGAAAGATGTGTCCTTTAACATTCACGGTGTCATTTACATTGACGTTAATGATCCAAGCTCAAACTCCTTGGAAGCCTCCGTTAAAAGATTATCTCAATTGACTAACGAAGTCAAAGATCAACAAAACTACATCATTATTAGAGAAAGAACTCACAGAAACACTGCCGAATCAACCAACGCTAGAGTGAAATGGTGGTCTGTGTTCCAGTTATTGGTGGTTGCTGCCAATTCTTTGTTTCAAGTTTACTACTTGAAACGGTTCTTTGAAGTTAAATCTGTTGTATAATTCATTCATCCTTTCTGTTAGTTGCATTGTTTAAATATATCATTTTGGTGTGTTAAGTTCCTTTCCATTTTTTTTTTTATTCTATTTATTTCTTGTCTCAGTTAGATCTTGGTTCTAAAAACATTGGATGTATAATATTACGCGCTTGACACTATGGCGTTTACGTAAGCGGGCTTTCTAGGTTTTACTTTTTTTTACCTGGATGCGTCTGTATTTTTTTTCCCGCTAGAGTCAATCAATCACTTATCGATATGGACGCTGTACTTTAATGAGTTCAACAACAGGAAGAGTTTCAGAATATAATGAAATTGGCGAACCATGCCTGAATCATACACATCCAAGCCTAGCATATTGGGAATTCTATTTATCGGTACCACCAAAATAGGCTCTGACTTGGTTTTTCATTATCCACCATCAGACAGCTTTTTAAAAGATGAAAGTTCTAAAGCAAATAGTGGTCTGGATAGCAATGCCGGCCATAATGCTGAAGGGGAAGATCACAATGGCGGCGATGGAGATGAGATCGATGATGTGGTAGATGAGGAAGACGATGAGGAAGACGGCAGTAATAGTATTGCCCGCAATATGCGCGCCGCTTCATATACCAGCAATGCTTTATCAAACTACAGTAACACGGGTATCAGCTCTAGCAGTCAAAGCAAGAATTTCTTTATGGAGTACTCGGACGAGGAGTTCGAGGAAGATTTTTTCTATTCTGACGATGAAAATAGTGTCTCTTATCATGACTTGAACCGCGACTTGATCAGTAAAGCGTCAAATGCTTATGCCAATAGTGAGGATGATGAAGATGATGATGATGAAGAAGAAGAAGAAGAAGATAATGATGATGATGAAGATGAAGAGCAACAGCAGCGCCCGGCAAATTTGGATGATGAGGATTTTGACGTGGAAAATGATTACGATAGTAATAACCCATTAATGAGTTTTGAAGAATTTAACAATGAGTATTTCATTGAAAGTGTCTTAGACGATCAATTCAACTTGGCTAAACTCAAGTACAAGGTCAGCTACGAATGCAGCGATAAATTGAACGACTCTAGAGAAACTCAAAACCGAGTATTTGGAAATTTAAACACCATTACTATCCCAGACAAACCGCTGAACCTTAGAAACGAGATCAAGAACCGCAAACAGAGTGATATGCTAGTCCCAAATTCCAGCTCTCTATTGATGAGAACCTCACCAAGATTGTTTCCTCAAGATAGCAATAATAACGATACTTTATCAATTTCTTCTGGCTTGAAGAAGCAACAGCAACAACAGTATGGGAACGCTGCCAGTAAACTAGAATTGAACAATTCAAACCTTGGTAAAAAAGTTAATGGTTTGAAGAGTCAATTAAACAAGCTTTTTTCGTTCAATAAAGATTATTTGTGTGAAATGTTGACGCCGACTAAAGGCTTATGCAACGACCAGTTTGAATTGAAAGTTGACAAGTATTGCTTTTTGAGTTTTCCGGTTAGCGAAAAGGGAAGACACGGCAGAAATGGTGGATGGTCAGTGTACCATAGAAAAAACCTTGCAAAATATAAGCAGCAAAAACAACAAAAGAAACGGTTACAACAGCAGCAACAGCTTTTGAGAAGAAAATCTTCTGGCAAGGGCTCAGAAGTAGTGACTGAAAAAGATTATTATTCTTCTGAAATAAACGGTGATAGAAATAGAGTGGGTGCTGAGATCTCAGATGCAGCTAGGAATACCGATACTGTCCCTGAGGAAACAGACATCAAGGATAAGGATACCAAAGAAGAAGAGGAAGAAGAAGGCGAAAATAATAACAAGCTTGAGATGTTCAATATTGTGTTTGTTATGAACCCTCCCTCAAATGAGTACAATTTCAGAAAGAACGAGATTTACGAGAATATATTGAGCAAGCTAACATATATTTTGACTAAAGAGCAAGGGCGAAACAATTATGTTGAAGAGGAAATTGCTAGAATCGCTGCAATTAAGGATAATTTTTTCAAGAAATTTCAAGCCACCCACAAGGGCACAAAAATAAAAAAACAGTCAAGTAACAAGCAACAGAGCCCCAAAGCAAAAAGAGCCCAATCTGTATCAACTGATGATTTCGACGAGGAAAAGTACAACGACGACGAGGACGGCAGCAACGACGACTACGTGGATGACGACTACTTATCGCAGTACTTTACTGTGCGCAATTTGTACCGAGAAATATTATCACAATCATCATTGGCGAGGGTGCTATTTGACTGTTACAACAATCTACTAAATTCGCAAATCTTCAAACTAACCATCAATAACCTCAATTATTCTTTCAATATACCAGTGAAAAAAAATTTTTCCGTGTTACCTCACTCTTCCATCAAGTTGCAAAATTTCAACTCCAACGCAATGGTTTTGGGTTCTAGCCAAGTTGATAACTTTTTGATTGGAGATATGGGGCGCGAAGAGAATGACAGTGAGCTTGGCAAAGCGTACGCGAACAAGAAGCTGAATACCATATATATCAGCACGCTATTTGATGAGTATTTTTACCAAAATAGCCTTTTCCCAAGCGTGTCGAACTTGTCCAAAATTAACAAGTTTTATTACTTGAATAATTTCAGAAGCGATTTGACTAATCAGGATATTCGAGCCAACAATTTTGAGATTATCAAAATTTTCAAGAGCTGTTCTTATGACATTTACACGCTATTGATGTTGGAGGATTTGAATGATGTTACCAAAGAACTTGATTTTACAATTGCCAAAGACTTCAAATCGTTCATTAGGAAGATTGACGCGGCAATTCCCTTGAAGAAAATCATTCGCAGCGTTTATGAGGAACGGAGTAAAAGAATGAACAAGTACAAAAATTACAAGAATTACAAAAACAGCAATATCAGCAATAAGAGAAAATTACAAATTGAGCTGACAAGTCATCATTCTCAGCAGCCTAAAATGAGTTTACTTAACAGTATTGACAATGAGGCCGATAAGGAAAACGTAATGATTAGTATCATTTACCATTTGATATATTGGGAAAAAGTCAAATTCATTTTGCCGATTAACAAGAAAACTAAATTTGTGATTTCCCCATTGGCCAACCTTGGCACAGATATCAATGATGTGGCTCGCTATGTGAGAACTTACAGAAACCCGGCTCAACAGCAGCGGCAGCAAAGACAACAACCGCAAGACCAAGAACAGCAGCAGCAGCCAACAGGCAATGTATTCAATTCCCAGAAATTCAGCAAACTAGATAATGGCAGCTTAGAAGCATGGCTAAAAGGGATCAACAAACGGCTATTCGAGGAGTTCAAGCTCGAGTTCCCATCGTTGCCCACTTTGGCCGAATTTTTGTCGTATTTCAACGTACCGAGGTCGTACAATTACTTTTCCAAAAATAAACAAAAGACTGAAAACTATCTAGATGCATGTTGCTGGCTACTAAAAAACGGGCTCATTGTGCAGTACTTTACGTTTGCATGGCTTGTTATCCCGTCGAAAATCAAGATCCAGGTTGAAGAAGACTTTGGGATCATGAAAGGAGCACGAGGAGTAGCTGAGCATAGAAATAGTGCCAGCTTTGCAATGACAACAGGCAAAGGCGCTAGTCCAGTAAGCAATAAAAGTGCAAATTTCTTTGCTCTCAAGAGAAGCAATTCAGAAGCAAAGAATGATGGTGCTGCGGCGGCGGCGGCGGCACCAGCGGCACCAGCAGCGCCAGCAGCGCCAGCGGCACCAGCGGCACCAAAGGAAGACGCCAAGTCTAATATTATTAAAAAGGCTATCAATGAGACATCGGCATCGAATCACCAGCGGCAGCCTTTGAACTCACCAGCAGCGGCAGCGGCGGCGGCGGCAGCATCCCAACCCGAAAGTGCTCGACAAATTAACAACAACAACAACAACAACAACAACAACAACAACAACAACAATAGCGGTACCAACACAGGCAACCATAACGGCAGTGCGCCAAGCAGTGCAAACCACCAACAGCAGCAGCAACACTATCAGCAGCAGCAGCAGCAGCAGCTCTACTATGCTAATAGCTTAACTGCCAGCAACGAAGAAGACTCCGTGCTATTGAACCCCGACCGGCCCTCGTTGATGGAAAAGCGGTTCATTCAAAAGATGCTCGTGAACAAGACCAAAGAGACCAAGCACATTTTCTACAAGATTTTAAAGTACTTGAACGGGAAAATTCCGCTAGAGGTGGTGATTTTGAAAGAGAACATTAGACGAAGCGAGTTGAGGAAAGTGTTGAACGAGTTGGAAGAGTACGTTATTATTGATTATCATTGGTGAGGGATGAATGTTTTTGTTTGTTTGTTTGTTGGTGTACGGTCATCCACAGCTCGACTTTTTTACGTTTATGTGATAAAGTTTGCGAATTAGCATAAACTGTATAAATAGACATGTGAATTGAGTCAGAACTACTTTACAAACCAAACCAGAATAAGTTCACAGCTAACGTAGACAAAATAATTACAGCAATTCAAAAGCACCAAGCACATTGCAATTTTAACAAAAACAAAAATCAATGACGAGATCGTAAAAACCGGAGTACAAACAACAACAAAAAAAAAAAATAAAATAAAATAAAATAACCAAGAATTAAGTTGAAATGAGATAGAAAATGCAGGGCCCGAGGATAAGACAAAATAGGTCGTTGAAAGAAGAATAGCGGAAGATAGATACAGAGACAATCAAGTAGAACGAGAACAGTCACTCTAAGCTGATGCATCATTCTTGTCCAGCTTTAATATATACTCCTTCAAAAAGAATTGCCTTGATTCATGAAATGTAATCTCTTTATGGAATGTCCGATAAAGGTCATCGTTGTCAATAATATTTATTATGTCATCGAGCCAATCTGGGTTTTTACCGATAATGTTTCTGTTAGTGCTTGCTGACTTATTATTGAGGTCTGTTGAACTGCCAGGGTCAGTATTTTCGTGGTTGGTATTGTAATTGTTGATGTTGCTCTGTATATTACGTAAATTAGCATGATCAAAATCGCTACCATTGACATTCCCCATGTCAGAATCATTGCTATTGATGATATTGCCAAAGTTCCCGTTGCTTTTATCTGTATTATCCAAATTTCCACCACCGCTGTCGGCTTCATTATCGCCGACACTTACAGTTCCATACTCAGCAATAATCTCCGAAAGCAGAGGCGGTTCATTAGCATCTACTTCAATTCCAATTAAACGGCATAAATTTGCAATATCACTGGTGCAAAAATTAAGCCATATGGATTCCTTTGGAGCTATGGTCTTGTCGACTTTAGGGGCCTCTGGCTCATCGTTGCACGATAGCGTGGTACGACGCATTTTGTTATTACTATTACTGCGGCCTTTATCATTGAAATTCATACGCCCGTTATTTTCATGAATACTGGCAATACCATTAGTGCTATGGACTGCGGAATTACCATTTGTGTCATTCACAATGTCGCGATTATTATCACTGCCATTTCCATTATTGCTTCCTGTACATGTATCACTCGGATTTGCCGCTTCATCACAACCATTAGCCTCATTGGCCCCAAAGAGCACAGATAATATTGCACTATGTAAGCCGGTATTGTTAGGTTTTGCGTTACGTTTAATCAGGCCAAGCAAACCATGGAACACAAACCCAGACCGCATGATGAAAAAATAAAAACGACAATATTTTTGGTAAAAGGATCTGCTGATGATATCAAGAACCTTGATTAACGATTGTTTAAGGATTATTGTCATCGTTAGTTTGTCTGAAATTTCTTGCGCAACGTGAGAGCTTGTTCCTGTAGTTGTACTATTCGCTGCCTCTTTCGCTAAGTATGCTGCTCTTTGCTGGTGAAGAAGGTACGTGGCATTAAATAAGGAAATAATCAAGCATGTGAGGAAATGAAGAATGATACCGAGAAGTTCGTCAACAATAGTAACCAAGTAAGAGTTGAAATTTTTGAAATCATTTGTCTCCTGGGTACTGCATTCTATAAAAGTTTTGTTTTGAATAATGTATTGGTGACAAACTACTTTCAAAATAGTGGTTATTGATACTAACGCTTGTTTGAGAAAATAAATGTAGTTTTTGGTTTGATATTTTTTGGAATAATGGAAACATAACAATTGTGTTATTTTAAACTTTTCTAGTTCTAAATGAAGGTATTTTTCAAAAAGCAAGATTTTGCGGACCATGAGATGATACTTGTAGTCAGAAGCATTTATTAGACCGAGTGATGGGTATGAAATATTTTCAGCAAAATTCTCATTGTTTGCAAAATACTGTACAGGATTGGGAAAATCAAGTTTAATCAAGTTATCAATTTCAATCCAAAGAGCGTATAAATCACTGACTTTCGTAAAATCTTGATCATATACAAACTTTGGCAATTTGCAAAATACCTTATTATATTTGGCTTCAATTGCAAAGTCCTCTTCAACAATGTTTTCCAAAGACGATAGTTGTCTTTTTTCACTTTTTGGAACCTTGACTTTATTAAGACTGGAATGCACAGGAAATCCAGAGATCAATGCTTCTCGAGCATCCAATCTCTTCATATAATGCCAGACCTTTCTTGACAAGTGCACTAGCTTCTTTTTGCTTTCTGAATCAGTATCAGTGTATCCTGTCATGGTATATAGCAAGTTGCTATGTTCCCAGTCCCTGTAGAGGCCAATTGAGTATGCATAGGAGAATATCGTACCAAGCAAAATTTGTTTATTATTGCCAACAATACCATTAGGTCTTTCTTCGCAAATGGAATAGTAGTAATAAATGAAAATATGGGCAATGAGAATTACCAAACTGCCCTTTTTCATGGTTTTGCACTGTGATAAGCCCAGAAATGCCAAGTCAATAAATTCTGGTCCGATAAGCTGCAAGCAATTGCTGTTGATAATATTGTTTTCCACGAGACTATTGGGTTTGATAAAATTGACATTGATCTTGAGAGCCAAATAGCTAATTCTTAGGATAGTGAGAAAAGTGGCAACATGGCCAATATCAATAAAAGTGGTGATGTAAATTTTGTAATTGGAGTGAGACAAGTCAATAGGCTCGTCGGGACGGATATCAAACTTCAACCCCGATATTATTAACTCCAAATCTTTTTTAAAAGCTGGCAAATCTAATATAGGGATAAATGGATAAACATACTTGACAAAAATATTCCACAAAAATAAAATTACTTCTAGCAGTGGGAGCTTGGACTCGATTTCACTGATGAGCTGAGCACAGAATTCGTTTGAGCTGGAAGCGTAAAATGAAAAACTAGGCTTGATTTGTTTAGAGGTGCATAATGAGTGAAAGAGCTTGACATTATAATGATAGTAATATGAATTTTTGTCGAGAATATGTTTGCCCATAACGATGTAGTTACTAGTTTTGAAGTCCTCGTTGAGGGCAGTTGCTAGTGGGTTCATTAAGTAGTAAATATTAGAATCTAATTTGGCTTCCTTGAGCTTTTGTTTCATTATCAGATAGTTGTCAGCCAAACATGCTAGCACCGCAGAATAAAGGTAATCACATTGAATGAAATAGTCTTGAGTCAAAGGCTTAATTTCGTTAATACTATTGACTTTCAAGTGGATCTCCAAGGGGTCCTCTTGAAAAAAATTCACCACATCAGAATCGCCTATCTGGGGAAGAAGCGGTGTACTATTTTCACTGTTACCATCCGTAAGTCGTACTATCTTTTCCTGATACTGTTTAAGCTTGAATTTGAGCTGTTCAATAGTTTCTTTTTCATCAATATCTTGTTGTTTTGGTGACTCATTATCAATACTGCTGTCAACTAATAGCGACTGAATTGACGTGTTGCGGCGCTTACTGGGCGGGGTTGATTGCCGTGCCGAAAGGGGCGACAGCACCGAAACCTCTTGTGATGAAGAATGGTCGTCAATAATGTTTTTATTCACCAGGTGAGGCCGCACTGCAAATGGAGCGGCAGGAGAAGCAGTAATATTACTAGCATCATGAATATCGTTGGTGCCATTATTCACCTCAAGTAGTCTTTGTACTGCCACTCTCACCAAGGTTGATGAGTTTTCATAGTCGCATCGGCCGGCGGAGTTGTGTTTAAGACAGTAGGAGCATACTGGACGAGACTGATCGCACTTGCGCTTGCGGGAACGGCAAAACAGACAGGCGTAGGAGGTTCTTTGGCGCTTGGGACGGCGCTCTGTCATTGAGAGATTGTGGATATTTGGTGTAAGGGCTGGTATTATGGCGATGGCTTTTGGTAATTTGATCTGTTACAATACACGACATTTCCTCGTCACTCAGTATTACCGAATTGCTGATGTTTTCGTCTCACTTTTTTTTGCGTGGCGTTTTGGTACCATGGGCACGGGTCTTTGACGGATTTTCTGTGCTAATCGATTAAGAGAACTACCAGTAGCAATTATCAAAGCAACACTATTTAATAGATAGATATCATAATGTGAATTAAAAATCGAAACACAGGAATCAGTAGTAAACAAACAGTCATCTGAATGACATACTACTCATCACGAATCACCGAAAACAAAAAACAAAAAACTAATAAAATGCTATACAGTCAGATAGGGAAACTAATATCATATCAAAAACAAAGACAAATTCAAATCATATTGAAATTATTTATAGTCAGCAGCTACACAAGGCTCTGAATAACTCTATCCTGTAACTCTTCATTCAAGTCTGCTGCTTTGCTGATCTTGTTTTGCTTCAACACAGTAACGACTTTCTTTTGGTCAAACCCCATGTTAGTAAACATCTGCACGGCCTTTGGTTCGATCCCTTCAAATTCGTCTCTAATTGTATCAGCACCATCTGGTTGAGCGTATTGTTTAGTCCATTGCTGAGCAGTTTTTTCGTATTGGCTCTTGTCGGCCAAGTACGCCTGAGCCACCACTGCATCCTGTGGATCATTTGGCTCAGGAGACTGGAGCAATGCTTGCAAAGATATCAACGTAGACTTCAACGTCAAAATAGGAGTCCATGCGGTTTTCAAAATATCTAAACAAATGGCTCCGGTAGCGGAACTGATGTTTGGGTGGTACACTTTAGTGACAAACTTCATCTTCGGTGGTTTGAATGGGTACTCTGATGGCACTTCAATATCAATGACAAAACGGCCGCCTTCGTATGGAGAATCCGGTGGGCCCAAAAATGTACCAGTGAGCTGAGACAAGTCTGATTCGTCTTTGAGTTTTAAAGTGACCCCGGACTTGGTGTCCAACTTGGTGTCCTCTAACTCTTTCATAATTCTCTTTACCCTGGACATGGTGGTGGTGCGATAGATTCTATTACAAATAAGTGGAGTAGTAACAATGCAGCACAGCTAACTATCAAATACAGCACAACAATATGAGATCCGCAGCTGTATATTTCTCAAGCAGTCTTAGTCTTTTCCTCTAGATGCACAGCAATGGGCAGTTGCCACTGGTGGCAAACACTGTAGGTTTCTTTTCATCATTGCGTATCACAAATCCGGTTTCCACTGGACAAGCGCATTTTTCGCTGCTTCCGCTTCACGTGCATGGAGGATAGAGCTTAATGCTGGTATTGTATACAAATTATCACAATAACTACAGATGTTCATAATGGTGGTGACGAAAAGAAGAGACTGTATTATTCTACTGATTCAATATTCAAAGATGCTTTTAAAGGTTCTAGTTTTATTTGGGCGCTGAATTTTTGGAAGCTGTTGTGCTGCGTGTTACTGCACTTAAAAGTCAGGAAGCAAGCGGCGAACATGGAATTTCAGAACCTAGAATCTGAAAACCTATCTGAGAACTTTTGATTTAAATTTCAAAATTTAAGACCTTAAGTCCACGTTCAGGCTTTTCGTGTTCTTAACAGGCGTATAAGAGCTATCAATAGCATTTATATTCCATTTCGCGTACATCATACAATAATAGTTATTTATTCAGCTAAATAGTCAGCTAATAGATTTATTGGATAATAAACTACCTCCATCTATCAAATAACATACTAAAGGCCGATAAAAAGAAACAGTGACACAGAATTCACTGCAAAGATGTTAAACCAATGTAAAATTAAACATTGCAAAGTAAAAAAAAAAAAAAATTTCAAACCAAACTGACATATCAACTAAAACGAATAAAGAACAAAAAAAATTAATTATAAAACCACACATTATAGCAGTCAACAGGGAAAATGAATACAAAAACCAAGCTCATCTATTAAGGTACATTGGAGAGCTGACATTAGTACCCATGCTCATTGCATGTTGCAAGGGGGTACCAATGTTAATACCACCAACACCGCCGTGTGGTTGCGTATCAGCCATTCCATAAGGACCGGCTCCAGCTCCACCAGTGCCGGCTCCACCGTTATTAGTATCGTCGGCGGTAGCAGAATATGGCATATCATTGTTCTTGTTAATACCCCAGATCAAATTCTTGAAATGTTCCAAACTATTATGTTCCTTATTGTTGCTATTGTTGTTGTTGTTGGATAAGGCAATCAAACGTTTGAGCTCAAAAAAGCAAATATTAGTCAAAAGCGATTGGTTTCCTGACTGTAAATAAGTGCTTTGCTGTACCGGAATACCCAAATTATCCGCTAAATTCTCCAAATTGAATCTTTTAAAATTGATTTCAGTAGCATTCAAACTATTAGCGTTGTTGCTATTGTTACCTGCGTTATTATTGTTGTTATTATTGTTGTTGTTGTTTCCGTTCTTGTTCAACCCATTAATAATGTTGCCGAGAGCATTAGCCGCATTGTTACCTAAACTAGTATTAATGGAAGCCGCAGCAGCAGCTGCTGCTGCTGCATTATTTGAGCCGGTTGAAAACAAATTGGATTGATGCAATGAAATGTATTTGATATCGTAAAAATTGTTGAAAAACTTGTTGCACCACCACAAAAAGTCCTCACTGTCATCTGGCATCAAACTATTTATCAATAGGCTAGACAAAAATCCAAAATCGTAACCACAGTTAAAACTTATCCAATAAACATCATTATCGCTGCTCAAAATTAACCCAGAATCAATCAAAAGTTCAGCAAATTCAACGTAATCAATGCCAAATTTCTCAAACCTTTCAAAATCTATTCCGGTTAACCTCAAATCGTTGACTGATTCGCTATTAAACATTTCATTTTTTAAATCAAATTTGAAATTGAATTGCCAAGTGGATGGTAACCCAGGATTCAAGTTGTTCGGTTTTTTACCATTGGCGTCACTCAAAGTTATTGATAGCTGAATGAGGTTGGATATGTCCGAATTTACTCTCATTGTTTGATAGTGATAATCACTAACAGATTGAAATTTTCCTATAGGTCTAGCAATAATTCCAGGAACCTCCGTGCTCAAGGAAATGTATTTAAATGTCCTGACTAGTTTTCTGATTACATTGAACTCTGCATACAAATTGTTGCCCCAAACCTCTTTTATCAAATCTGGCTCAGCAATAAGAGACTGGGCATTTGCCAACAAATGTTGCTGCTGTTGCTGTGCTTGTATTTGTGCTTGATGTTGTTGACCATGTGCTCCCAAACCATTTAGACCATTTCCAAGAACGGCGGCGGTAGCAGCTGGGTTAGGTACTGCACCATGATTACCCAAACCTGCTGGAAAGCCAGCATTAGCATTAGCATTGAGGCCAGCAATTCCAGCAAGATTTGCAGCAGTAGCTCCTCCTGCATTGCCGCCAGCACCACCCAAATTGATGTCGCTGTTACCCATCAAAGATCCAATATTGTTAGCATTAATATTGTAGCCATTTCCTGCTCCAGCAGCCGCGGCAGCAGCAGCTGCTGCTGCCGCATTGACATTGACGTTGACGTTAGTACTGCCAGCAATTCCGGTCCCATTATTGCCAGCAAACCCAGGGTTGTTTAAAGCCCCCAATATTTGAGCTCTAGCTGTTGCATTTTGTTGGCTCACCAAACGGCCGCCTTGCAAAAGCTGAGGATTGACACCATTAAGTCCGCCCACATTGTTATTCAACACATTCAAAGAAGGTGGGTTATTAGCAAGGTTTATGGCGTTTGGATTAATGTTCAAATTACCAATATTTGCATTTAAGCCTTGTTGTTGCAGTTGATTGAGTTTGAGGCTGGTTAGATTTACTTGTTGCTGTGGAGGCTGTTGCCGTTGTTGATGTTGTTGTTGCTGTTGCTGTTGCTGCTGTTGCTGTTGCTGTTGCAATGTTTGGGGCTGTTGCTGCTGCTGTTGTAGAGATATGTTCCCTTGTTGAGGTTGTTGGATGTAGTATTGCTGCTAATTAGTGTGTTAGTATTTTTCTATGGCTTTAAAGACTGTGTGATGATAAGTTTCAAAAACCGTGTTAGGGAGTGTGATCTGAATGAGTAATGAAACCATTGCTCGTTCTATTGTGCTAAAATTCGTAATCCTCGACTAACTTACCATTTTATAAGCTACTGTTGCGACGTATACTGTTGCGTAGTAAGCCCTGTGTAGATGGTAGCGATGCGCGTGGCCATCAATCTGTGAGTGAGTGTCTTCGCTGTGTCTGACTTCGTATACTGTTTTTTTGTTTCTTTTCCTCTTTTTCTTTCTCGAGGTGTCGACGCCTTTTCTGGGGGCCTGAGCCCTGGTCAGGGCCGGAGTTGCAGGGTGCAAAGACCCCCTGTTCTCACAATATTCATTTCATAATAATGATGAAACACTATCATTTAAGCAAACGCAACAACGATATAGCAATATTCTATAAACAAAGGGAACAAGAAGTGCGCATTTCTCTTGAATGCTTGTGTTTTTGCGTCTGCTATCGAGAGTTTAACATTATTATTCCGCTCCAGGAAAGGCCACAATGGTATTGACAAGGTGTGTTCCAAATATTAACTGACAACTACAAATCAGAACATTAGGAAAGCTTCAAAATAGAGATTCTTATAGATGATAAAAAACAAGTGTCGAGTTCACTAACTGTAGTAGCCACTCGCCATTGCTAGCGTGTGCATTGCAGTGCGATGCGCCCATGGACGCCTCCTGGCGAGCCTCTTTTCGACATTCTGTCTTTGTGGAAGTAAACACTTTCCATTATACACAAAAAGTGTCTTGTTTCTCTTTACCCTCTGTAAGCATGGATGCTGCCACCTACTGGGTGTTTCAGCATAATGTGAAAGTGCTATATTGTTCACATTGTCCATATGGCTACGTTCGGGCTTGTTCTTGTTATAAGCTTTTGTATCTGTTTGGTTGTCTTGATACTTGCAAAGCTATACTGGCGTTAGTTGACACTTGTATGAACAAGAGAATAAGTTGTCAAAAGAATTTTCTTTTAAGCGATATTTACAATGTCGTACTATCTCAATAAACTCAAATACAAGTTTGACAGGTTGAAAATAGAGGTTCGACATAGACGCTACACTGCAAGAAAAGACCCCCGTGTGATTGACAAGAGAAATCCACATACATTATTGACCACCCTGCGGACAGAACATGATGAAGGGGAGGATATTGTGCCAGATATGTTGGAACAAAGTCAACAACAGCAGTTTAGAGGCTTTTCAACTGGAGCAGAAGAAAACTATGCTACTGGACAAGACTTGCAATTAGAGGAGGGGGACGAGATTTGCAATGGCGTCGGTGACCGGTACGAAGTACTGTATCAGCTAAAAAATAAGAACAACAATAATAATAACAATAACAATACCAGTAACAATTACACTGCTGACATGCTACAATACGAGGATGCTAGTGAGTATTTTATGCAGCCTGAAGATAGCACTGGCTTTCAACAGTCCGCACAAGGCTTTCACACGGAGTCTCAAGAATATCAAAGTACTGGAAATTTTGATTTTGAGATTCGCTGCGACCACTGTGGAAACACATATAATAGCAACTATAATAAGAGGCAGGAGTATGAAAGTGCAAATCCAGATACAGCCAATTCACCATCTAGGAGCACCGTAACTTACAGCAATTACAATGGTAATGGTAGTGGTGGTACTGCTAATATCACAAATAGCGCTCAAATCTTAAATAGCAGTCAGATAGAAACTTCGGCTAGAAATAAAGGGGAATCCAGTGTTGATTTTTACCAAAGGCCCTACCATAGTTTTGTGACAGGAAAGCCACAAAGGAACTTTGCAAATCGTGTCGTGAGCGGATTTAGAAAAAGACGATTCAACCTTCTTACTATTGTCCCATCGCCTATCTTAGAAGCAAATTCTGCTTTGGCAGAAGAAGGGCCAGCAGGTGCAAACGAACAGAGCAGTAACACTTTACCGCAGAGAATTAGGCCAACGCATGAAGAAAGTGGCGATCTTAAGTATAACAATAACTCTCATTCGGTGGCAAAACAACATTCAAGTGTTAGGTCAAATCAATATACTGTTAAGGAAGAACAATCAATAATATCAGCTAGAAAATACGAGACTGTCTATACCAAGAATTCCATGATATCCAGAAATTCTTTTTTTACCCAAAAGTCGGTATGCCAATGCTATAAATGCGACAAACAAACAAGGGAGTGGGAGAAAGAGAATGATATCCAGGGAAAAAATAGCGTAAACGAAATGTCGTTGAAAGCAGCTCTTGTATCTGTGGACCGCTCAGCAAAAAAAAAGTCCAGCCAAAGATTTGCATTGAATAAGTTAAGCAAGCAAGAGCCTTTGAAAGGCGTTGATACAAGTGTTGCCCAAGCGGCTTTTAGTACTTCTTCAGTGAAGAAGCATGCCCGATTTTTTGAAGATATGTACGCCAATGCAAATAATGATAGAGATACCAATAGGTCAGTGAAGAGTTCAATTAATAGCGGTAATTCAAGTGCAAATTTTAAGGAATCTTCTACGAGAAAATCTAACATAAAAAACAGAGAGTCACCATTAAAGCAATTGGTTTATAATATGGATGATAGCCAGCAAACTACTAATTCTAGCTCAGATAAGGAAAGCACAAAAAAGGAGCCAAATAAAGTCTCGAAGCCCAAAGATATTGTTACGGTTGCAAAAAGGTCAAGAGCCAGCTCTGTTCATGGATTAGAGGTTATGAGAGAACGACAGGTTTCAAATAATGTCCTTACAATAAAATCTTACAACACGGTTGATCACAATAGACTTACATTGTCGTTGAGAGAAGTTACCAAGAATACTTTGCGTGGAACTCAAAATTCGAGCTTTTATAATAAGGATATAAACACTGCTGGGAGTTACTGTGATTTGTTGTCTAACTATGAAGCAGATAGTTCAGATGAAAGCAACAGTGTGATAAATGTTATTGACCAGAATCCTATTGCGGATGAAAACTTTGTTTAGGTTTCATCAAAAATATTGTTTCAAACTATGGTGTTTTAATGTAATTTTTGTGTATAAGTTTCTAGACGTTATAAATTGTTTGTTTTTGTCTGTTGGAAAATTACCGATGTAAGCAAAGGTTGGTAGATTGATGTACGAGCTAAACATTATACTCTTCAAAAATAAACATTTGGGTCATGATTAATTACTGGCCATTATATGTCAGCTTTCAATATATCTACAACTATTCCTGAAGCATATTGCTACCCAAGCTGTCCTAACATGAAGAAGCCCATCATGCTGAGAAGACCTGGGCGCCATTAGACTGTATTTCTTCATGTTGTAGCCACAAAACGCATCCACAAGCATCGTAACGCAGGATAACTCTGGAAGACGCTTAATTTCACACGACTCGATCCACCACGTGATATTGATAAAAATAAAAGCGATTTTCCAAGAATTTTTCTCCTTCTTTTTTCCGCGAACATGAAAAACTCAATGGCCAGGAAACTAGAAATCGGAGACAGAATTTCTTCCCCAAATACACCGCCTGTTTACGTGTATTATTACTATTTCATACCTCGCGTGCGTGTGTGTATAAATATTCACATTAATTTCTTTAGATTATCAACATAAAAGAGAAAGAGGTCATCAGCGCTTTGGATCTTCATTTCATATATCCAATTTTTTTTTTCATCACAATCTTAGCTTTTCAACAATAGGCTTTTGCTCTTTGCCTTCTATTTTAGTTTTTCCCAATTTCCAAACCACACTTTTGGCTTGTTCTCCTTTTTGCCATTGGATTTATTATCTTCAAAAAGATAAAAAAAATTAGAAACTGTTGCTGAAGTTTTTATTTTTTTTTTGTGTAATTCCATCCATTTCAATTTACTCTGTTGGGTATATCGTGTCTACTATCTCTTTTTTCCATGATAGATAGATTGTTCAGTTTAATAAAAAATATTACCACTCAATAATTGCTACTTTTTCAGCGTGTTGCCAATAAAATTAAAAAGAAAATATGACTTCATCATCATCATCAACTTCAATTAACTCTGCCACCCACAGCTCCGTTGCCAATTCTAATACTCCTGCCACCACCCCAAGTACCGCTGCCGGTGCCGTTGATAAGAGTTCTGCAGTTGAGTTAGAGTCCAAGGAAATTGGTTGGTCTTTTGTTCAGTATTACTACAACTTGTTTTCTAGCAACCCAAACGAAGTTTACAAGTTGTATGCTCCAAATGCAACTGTAGCTCATGATGACTTTGATGAGTTTTTAACTGAGGAGCATCCTGCTCTTGTCAATGTTGAAGCTAAGGGCACCGAGGAGATCAGATCCAAGATTTTCAACTTTACCGCCGACAAGAACCAAGACGATGTGAAGCATAAGTTCAAGATTGTTGTCAACTCTGCAGACATCTACAACTTGAACATGTTTGGTGATTTGAAAACTATCTTGATTGTTGTTGTTGGCGAGCTTGCTAGAGGCGATTCTCCGGCTTTCAGCTTTGCTCAAACTTTTGTCATTAATCAATCTAACAAAAATGTGTACGATATTGTCAATGACGTTATGAGGATCATTCCGTTGGAAGATGAAAACGAAAAAGAGTTTGTTGCCATTAATAACGAACCAGCTGCCAAGGAAGTAAAGGAAGATAAGCCTGCTAATAATGAGGATGCTGCTTCAAATTCTAGTCCAGCTCCTGCTGCTCCAGCTGTTACTGCCACCCCAACCCCAGCCCCGGCTGCTGCTCCAGAAAAAGAAGAAGACTCAAAAACACCAACACCAGCTGTTGCTCCTACTGTAAAACAAGATGCCGAATTGAAGTCTGTTGCTGACAAGAAAGCGGGTAAAGAAGATGAATCTACTGCCACGTCTGCTGCTGATGTTTCTACTGCTGCCACTTCTACTGCTTCTACTCCTGGTAAAAAGGATGAGCCGAAATTTTCCCAAGATACAAAGCAGGCTGCTTATGCTTCAAAGAAAGTAGAAGAAAAGAAACTCAAGGAAGCATCCCCTACCAAGCTTGAAAAACCAACTTCTGCCAATGTTGCTTCTGCCCTTGCTGAGAAACCAACTTCTGAATCAGAATCTAAAGGCCCGACTTCCTGGGCCGCAAGAGCAGCAAAGAAAGGTACTGAACCGGCCAAGAAGCAAGTTATCACTACGCCACCTACTTCCAAGTCTTCTGTATCTAAGCCACCTACTGCTACTACTACTGAACCAGCTTCAGGAAAGGATGATGGATTTGACTTGGTCAAGAACAAGAAAATCAAGAAGTCCTTCAAACTTTCTTCTGCAGAGGTCTATCCTGTTTACATCCGCGGTATTTCTGAAAAGTTGACCACTGAAGAATTGACTGCTAAGTTGGAATCTAATTTTGGTGACGTTTTCTCTTGTGTGGTCAAAAATTTTGTTGCATTAGTGGATTTCAAGACTGTTAGAGCCCAAGAGCAAGCACTTAAGACTAGAACCTTGTCCATCGATGGAAAATTTGACATCACGATTGAACCAAGAACTACAAAGGGCAATGATAAAGAAGGTAAACACTTTAAAAAGGACGGAAAGCCAAATGGTAAAAAATTTGTCAATGCTAATAACAAGAAGCCTGCTGGAAAGTTTCAGAAAGCTAAAAAGGATGTTGAAAAAAACTAATTTTGCTTTTTCTTGTTTACAAGAGTCATTTAAAGCAATTGCTTTTCACATTATACTTCCTTATTAGTTTATTATTATTTTTATTTTTATTTAATCAATAATTGTATAGCTATCATTTTTAATTCTTTTGTTTTGTTTGTTTTGCTTTTACCCTTTTACATTTACTCATTTCATTTTTCAAATTGTTGGTTCAGTATTGGTCATTCGTTGATACACTTCCAATCGCTCGCTGCAAGGTTGAAACAGGTTAGGCTACCGCTGCAAATGACTTTAATGTTCCAGGCAAAACTTACAGTTCGCAAGAAAGAAAAATATGTTTCACTCATTAACTAACATAGGAAAGCAGCACAACTAAAAAGAAAATTGCTTGAAAAGTAATTTAAAACATAAAAAAATCACCATCTCCTCCCTCTCACACAAAAATACCAACAAACTAAAATTTTTTCTCCTCCAATGCCACGATTCTGAATCCACGAAAACACCATTTCTCTCATTTTACGAAAAAATCATCATTGCATACATTACTTTGTTTTGTTACCAGTTTGTCACTGCTAGTTTATTGTCATAGTTAGTCAAGTTAATAATAAAAACCTCGGTTTTCTGTCATACTCTGCGAGTTTCTGTAGCTTGATGTAATAATCAGCAGGAATTATGTAGCATAATGCAATAAATGCCTATATAAACTTGTATTAATATGCTCTAAGCGTTATATTCTAGCATATTCTAACATACTCTAGCATATTCTAGCATATTCTAACAGGTTCTAGCACCTTCGAGAATATTCCAGCAGGACTTTGCTAGAAGCTTCCTCGCTAGCCGCAAAAGAACGCAAAGTCAAGTATATAAGCTCATCGCTCGAGCCTATTGCCAACAATGCTTGTACCTGAGTTTGCTCATCGCATTTTTTTCATTTCTACATAAGCAAACAAACTTATTCATTTACAATTATAATCACAAATACAATTACACGCATACACATAAACTACTACAAACATGGAAGAATCTAAGTTCACTGACAACGCATTGGCTGTTATTACAAATGCCTCCAATTTGGCTAAACAGCAGGCCAATACCCAAATAGTACCCCTTCATTTCCTCGGAGCATTTGCAGCTCCTGAGGGAGACGATAACACAACGCCCTACTTGAAGACTATTGTGGAAAGAGCTAGATACGACTGGCAAAAATTGTTCAGATCAATCAATTCTCATTTGGTGAAATTGCCTTCTCAGACTCCTGTCCCTAATGACATTGGCATCTCATACTCTACCAAGGAGTTGTTGGAGAAGGCCGAGAAATACATGAAGACACAAAAGGATAGTTATATTGCTCAAGACCACATATTGCTTGCTCTTTTGGATGACTCTTCAATCAAGACTTTGTTGAAAGAGAACAGTGTCAATCCAGAAACTTTGAGAAACCAAGTTTATGAATTGAGAGGTAGCAAGAGAATAGATTCCAGAAAAGCCGATACTTCCCAAAAATACGAGTTTTTGAGCAAATATGCCATTGATGTTACGGAACAAGCTAGACAAGGTAAACTTGATCCAGTGATTGGAAGAGAAGAAGAAATTAGAAGAACCATCAGAGTGTTGGCTAGAAGAACTAAGTCCAATCCATGTCTCATTGGTGATCCTGGTGTCGGTAAGACCTCTATTGTCGAGGGAGTTGCTCAAAGAATTATCGACGGTGATGTGCCAAACATTTTGCTGGAGTGCAAATTATTTGCTCTTGATATCACAGCTTTAAGGGCTGGTGCTAAATTCCAAGGTGAATTTGAAGAAAGAGTTAAAGGTGTTTTGAAAGAGATTGAGGATGCTACAGACATGATCATCTTGTTCATTGATGAAATTCACATGTTGATGGGTGATGGTAAATCCGATGCTGCTAATTTGCTTAAACCAATGTTGGCTAGAGGTACTTTACATTGTATTGGTGCAACCACTATCACTGAATATAGAAAATATGTTGAAAAAGATGGGGCTTTTGAGAGAAGATTCCAAAAGATTGATGTTAGGGAACCAACAGTCAGAGAGACTACTGCCATCTTAAGAGGATTGGCTCCAAAGTATGAAATTCATCACGGTGTCAGAATTTTGGACTCTGCCTTGGTCACCGCTTCTCAATTGGCAAAAAGATACTTGACGTATAGAAAATTGCCAGACAGCGCTGTTGACTTGATTGATGAAAGTGCTGCTACTGTTGCTGTTACCAGAGATTCTAAACCTGAAGAGCTCGATTCAAAAGAAAGAGAATTGCAATTACTTGAAGTTGAAATTAAGGCTTTGGAAAGAGATGTTAATACTGATCCTGCAACCAAAGAAAGACTCCAGCAAGCTACTCAAAAGAAAGAATCGTTGGAGGATGAGTTGAGACCATTGAGAGAAAGATTTAATCAAGAAAGAGCTGGTCATGAAGAATTGACTTCTGCAAAGAGAAAGTTAGACGATTTGGAAATCAAGGCTTCAGATGCAGAAAGAAGACATGATACTGCAACTGCGGCCGATTTAAGATATTTTGCCATCCCAGATATTAAGCAAAGAATTTCAGAATTAGAAAAAAAGGCTGCTGAAGAAGAAGCAAATCTTGGCGCAAATGCTATGATTCAAAACATTGTTGGTAGCGAGCAAGTAGCTGAAACTGCTGCCAGATTAACTGGTATTCCAGTTTCCAAGTTGACTCAAGCAGAAAACGAAAAATTAATCCACATGGAAAAAGAAATTTCCAAGGACATTGTTGGTCAAAGCGCAGCAGTCAAAGCTGTCTCCAATGCTATCAGATTGAGTAGATCTGGATTGGCTAATCCGAATCAACCAGCCTCTTTCTTATTTTTGGGTTTGTCTGGTTCTGGTAAGACAGAGTTGGCTAAGAAGTTGGCAGGATTTTTGTTCAATAATGAGAAAGCAATGATCAGAATTGACTGTTCAGAATTGGGTGACAAATGGTCTGCATCCAAATTGTTGGGTAGTGCTCCTGGTTACGTTGGTTATGAAGAAGGCGGTATTTTGACTAACGCTTTGGGTCGCCAACCATATTCAGTCATTTTGTTTGATGAAATTGAAAAAGCTGCTCCAGAAGTCACCACGGTGTTGCTTCAATTGTTGGATGATGGTAGAATTACTTCTTCTGCTGGTAAGACTATTGACGGTTCCAATGCTATTGTTATTATGACATCCAATCTTGGTGCCGAATTAATTGCTGGTAGCCCAACCTCAATTCCAAGTCCAGAAGTTAAGCAACAAATTGTTAACAATGTCAAATTACATTTCAGACCGGAGTTCTTGAACCGTATTTCAGAAACCATTGTTTTCAACAAGTTGTCCAAGAAGGCTATCAGCAAGATTGTTCATATCAGATTAAAGGAAATTGAGGCGAGATTTAATGCTAACAATAAGAATATCAAGTTGGATGTTTCTGACGACGCTGTTGAATGGTTGTGTGCAAATGGTTATTCTGATGACTTGGGTGCTAGACCATTGAATCGTTTGATCCAAGCTGAAATATTAAACAAGTTAGCGGTGTTGATTTTGAGACAGCAAGTTTTGGACAAAGAAACTGTAAAAGTTGAACTTAATAGACTTGGCGATGGTCTAGAAGTTGTGCCTAACCACGAAGGTGAAGCTGATGTTGAATTTGATGACTGGAATGATGATGCTGATCTCGATGAAGAAGACATTGTTGTTGATTAATTGAGAGCAAAAATGTTAGTTATTTCTTCTTCCTTCTTTTTTCCCTCTATACAAAATTTATTTTATTAAAGTTATTTATTCCTCTATTTAATTCTATTGATTGGATTCCCTTTTTAATGTCAGTTTTTTTGTCTTTTTCTTTTATTAATGGTACATATTTTTTCTGTTGAAAAATGGTTCAAGTTTATATGTTTTCATGGCACACGCTAATATGTTATAATATTAAGCGGAATTTAATGCTTTTTAATTTATCTGTAGTTTTGGCAGACTTTACTAATGAGTGATGATCTCAAAAAGTAAAAATTGGTTGTAGGCTTCGAAACTTGAAAAAAGTAACGATAGCGGTGCAGGTGGAGAAAAGAAAAAAAAAGTAAAAATATGTCAAATTCTGAAATTACACAAGCGCTAACCGCATCAACAGCAGCACTCATCGAGTATAACAACATCTTTTGCGCCTGTAATCATCAAGCTTGGTTTATCACAATATAAAGCCATCGCAATGTTTCAGCCAAATATAAATTCCTCATTGGCATATCATTTGAGCACTAACTTGCAGGCAAAGCACAGACACTCTTGTGGAGCAGCAACAACCGCACGCTCCACAGAGTTCATCAGCGACTTGGCGCCTCTGACTATTGATTTAAATAAAATTTTGAAAAGCGAAGCGTTCCAAAAAGAAAAGCAGTCTCAAAATGAGAGCAACACTAATGGCAATGATAGCAATTTTATTCATAGTAAATGGTCCACAGCAGAAGATTTTTACGACTTGGACAATTATACTCCTGGATCATTAAAGGATAGCAAGCCTTGGAAACAAAACGCAACTTATTTCCAAAATGTTTACATTTCCTCGGTGGCATTGATGAAAATGACAATCCACGCTGACTCAGGAGGCGATATTGAGGTGATGGGAATGATGATTGGCAAAATTATTCCCCATGGGATGGTTATCATGGATACGTATTCCTTGCCTGTTGTTGGTACCGAAACCAGAGTCAATGCCCAGTCAGAGTCCTATGAGTTCATGGTGCAATATTTAGACTCTTTGAACAAGTTGGGCTATAGAAACGAAAACATTATTGGATGGTACCATTCGCATCCAGGGTATGGATGCTGGTTAAGTGGTATCGATGTGGCTACCGAAAGTTTGAACCAAACTTACCAGGACCCATACTTGGCTATCGTTATTGATCCTAAAAAGACAAAAATCGACGGCAAAGTTGAAATTGGCGCTTTTAGAACTTATCCTGAGGAGAACTCAAATACTGGAAGCAATAATAAAAAGCAGAAACAAAAGCAGAGTAAGCAGACGGATACAGGTGACATTGCTCTTGGGAAGATTCCGAATTCCAAATTAAAGGATTTTGGGGTGCATTCATCAAGATATTATTCATTAAACGTTAGCATATTCAAATCGAAGTACGACGAGTCGATCTTAAGACTATTAATGAACAACTATTGGGTATCTGGGCTTACAGGATTGTTTGATGACGAAGATGACGATGGTGAAGATACAAATTTGTTAGAAAAGTCGGAGGAATCAACTAATGCCAAAATGCTATCGTTGTTGAACAAATTTGATAAGAGTTATGAGATAATCAAGTCAAAATTATTAATAAAATCAAGCAAAGCAATATCTTCATTGTCCAGAAATTTACCAGATTGTAGTTCCGGGAAAAGCGACAAGAATAAACATATTGCTTTAGTATTGCCTAAGTCAGAAAAGGTAAAGCTGACTAAGCAAACAAAAGCACCTTCACTGTCGAGAAACACGCCTAGCGATATTCAATTGCAACAAACATTGAATATTGGTAGCAACAACAATAATTACAAAATAAGTGAAAGAGATTACACCGTTGATATAGAAGTTTCAGATGACAATGATGATGCGCTATCGGCCAACAGCAGCAGCACCGCTACCAATAATAAGGCGGGAAAATCTGTGCCTATCCTTCGTGAAGATAGACTAGACGGCAGCTCCGGGCCTGTTGATATCAGGATGAAAGATGCTGATGATGATGATAATTACGAAAATTATGGTTCTGTTGATTCAGATACTTCGATTGATAATGTCTCTACTTTTTCATCATCATCAGCTGTCAACAGCAATTTGAAGCCTTTTGGTAAATCAAGTAGCAACTACTTGAAAAAGCTAAATAGCAGTCAAAGCTTAAATGTAAACTCAAGCAATGCATTGACACATTCCAATGTGTCAGCCTCAAATTCAGGTTTCGTTAATGCTGAATCAATTAGTGTGTCTGGTGCTTCTGCTACTGACATCAGTGCTTCTGCTGACATTAACGCTTTTCCTTCTACTAAACCGCAACCAATTGGAGGCTCAAGCTCTATTGGCCACAAATTCAAGAGGCAATTTGAGCAGCAACGCCAAAAGAGAAAAGATTTGTTAAAATACTATGAATCCAAACGCGAACAGGATGAAGAAAAGCGACATCTTTCCATCCCTGGTGAAACTTCCAAAGCCAAAGACGAAGATTACATATATCAAAGGTACATTCAAGGGCTTGAAGAAAAGAAGAAATGTAAACAGCAGCACGAAAAGACAAGAAATAATTATATCGATGTACACATTGGGCAATTGAATAATCAGGCCAAAAATTTAGCAAATGAAGAGCTTAGGAATTCGTTATCACTAAAGCTTCAACAGGAGCTTTTCTTTTAAACCCATGTTTAAAAATCCTGTTTTTGTGAATATAGTTCAGTATAGCTAATTGGATTTAATAATAGTTTGTATAGAGTTTTATGTCAGTTGAAGAAACAGATCTACATTGTCTTTGACTTTCTAATGAAGTAGATTCTATGCTAGCGTAACTGTGAAATTGCTCTTTAATCTGGAAAACGAAAATCTTGATGAGAAGTTATTGCTATAAAGGCATAGGAAAATAGATGTAGTTACGAAGTGTTTCAGGATTTTATTTTTGAAAAATAGAATTTTTATTTTGTCTCGAAACCGGGACATGACGAAGTGGGTATGCGTTGAAGAAAGAAAAGGATGCAATGGAAAGAAACTAAAACTTAACGAAGACAAAAAAAAAATGATAACAAAGAGTCTTTTTGGAAATGAAAAAACAGTCCAGTAATGAGAGAAAGAGAGAAACAAAAAGCGACGGAAATTTAACAAAGAAACCAACAAAAGAAAAAACAAACAAAGAAATGATTAGAAATATTTCGTAACAGGACAGAATAACAATAGGCTGAGTTGATGCTTGTATTGCGTGGGAAATAAAAAGGTATAATTTGATCTCGGTTTTCAGAACTTTTTGGAAGAAATGAAGCATAAACCATTCATCTAATAGTCATCACTTTACGAATTTGTTTGCCCCCATTAGTCAAGGAGCTTTCTTCATCAGAAGCTCTATTGCTTGGCACATCAAAAATTTTCCAAAACTTCAAGTTTTCATCACCGGCAGCGGTGGCCAACGTCATACCATCCGGACTTAATGCACTATACAAAATTCTAGCATCATGAGATTTAACAATCTCCCCAGTTTTTTGTAATGTTGGATATGAGTAAACAGATATGCTATTGTTTGGGTATCCGCTTGTTGCCACAATTTCCTTGCCTGTGCCATTGGCCAACCCCCATTTGAGGGAAGTTATTTGCGATCCAGTGTTTATTGAGTTCACTCTGGCCCCGGTAGTGGTGTTCCAGAAATGTATGCACTTGTCGCTTGACCCACCACCAGTAGCCAACAAAGAGGATTGATAATCGCACCAGCTAACTGCTTTAACTGCTGCAGTATGAGTAGTTTTAGTAAACTGAGGGATTGAAGATCTGGCATCCCAAATATTCACAATGTTGTCGTTACCTCCCGAGGCAAGTTGATTACCATCTGGTCTCCATTGTATACCACACACTTCCGCAGTATGGTTTTTCATTTCACCGACAACATGTTTGGCAACTCTGACATCATGATGGTAAATCTCCCCAGATCTGGAACCGTTAGTGACAAGATGGTTCGACCATGCATGGCATGCTACTCTGGAATCGGTGGTTTTCATGGTTCTTAGTCTAACATTATCTTCAATGTCCCAGACTTCTATTGTACCATTTTCTTTACCTATTGATAAATAGGACCCATCATCGGACCAAGAAAGAGAAGTTATTAAACTGTCACAGTTTGTCAAAAGATTAACCGCACCAACAGAAGCTTGCCATATGTAAACAGAATTCTCCAAAGCAACTGCTAACAAGTTAGTCACAGACCAACTAAGGAGATTTAAGTAATAATCATCCACTAATCCAGGGGCATCAAGAATCCTTTCTGGAATGCTTGGGATCTTTCTCGCCCTGGCAATCGCAGTAGATGGATTAATACCATTGTTATACATCCTGGAGTTTGCCAAGACGCTTGAAAGGCCATCGTTCAAAGTACTGGAAAATTGCGAGTGTAAATCAATAGTTCTTTTTCTTTCTGGTGGAGCAGGCTGGAACTGTAAGATCTTTTGATTAAGATTAACGCCGCAAACTTGAGCAACTGAGTGTTGGTAAATTTTGGTTGATTGGAATTCAATATGTTTGGTCGGAGAATCAGTAGGTTTTGGGTTAATCTCTTCACAAAATAATTTCCCAGAAGTTGAGTGTCTGGATGGGATAAATCTATCAGTCGTAGATGCCCGCTTGAGCGCACGGCGTGAAGGTGAAGGTGGTCCTGAAGAGGAAGATGGTTTTTGACTAGTATAATTGTATGTACTACTACTAGAGTTCAACCTATTTTTGAGCACCGGGAAACTATTGGAGGACGAGTCGACAGGTGCTGCTTTGTCATTCCAGTCTGAAGTCACCACATTAAGTTTAGTCGGGGAGGAAAATGTTGGCTTGGAGAGATAACTTTGGGTTCTTGAGATATTTGGTGATCTGCTGCTAAAGATGAGTCTTTTGGACGGTGAGGAAGACTTGAGCGGTGAGACGTGACGAGACTTGTAACTGTTGGAAAATGGATCGTTTTCAGAATTTCTAGGCGAATCAAATATCGAGGGCATGGTGAATTAAACTGTTAGAAATATATCAAATATTAGTGATAGCCAGTGTCCTTATTTTGGTCTGTAATTTTATTATAAATAAATCTCTTCCTTTATACTGGCTTTACACTTTTTTTTGTGTAAGGAACGAAATATCAGAAAAAATGGACAAACCTTTTGATAGGTGGCAGATTAAACGAATGTAGAGGAAGAAGGGAAGAGAAATGGAAGGTAGAGAGAGAGAAAAAGAAGTAAAACACAACAACAACAACAACAACCAAAAAGAAGATAATAGCAGCTGTGAATTACAAGCTGCGCAAGTTGCCTGAGCAAAGACGGTTAATCTGCCGATTGTAGTAGTAAGTCTTTTGAATGTTTGAAAATCACTCGAAGAGGAAGAGTATGTGTTGCAGCGATGCTCTGTTTTGTGTTTACCTTTCTCCCAATAAGGAATGATGTTTGTTTTTCATCTGTTTTGGGTAATTTTACTGTCATGTGATATATATTTCGACCTGGCGCTTATGTAAGCAATTCCACGAGCGGCAATGGCGCGGAATAACAGTTTTGCTTCCGTTCTGCAGACTAGGTGTGCTCCCTATAGCGCTAGGCAGGTGGCAAGCGGCAAGCGGCAAGCG
>JXWR01001324.1_pt1 | contig 32480 bp, 47 predicted proteins | sample 315541 | NCBI WGS metagenome assembly JXWR01 (sample SAMN03273951, study PRJNA271842) | soil metagenome | isolation source: rice field ambient CO2 | place: India: CRRI Experimental farm Cuttack,Odisha-753006 | collected 2013-12-17
AGTATTAAGGAGAAATAAAACATGAAATTAAAAACTGTAAAAATTAGAAATTTCAGGTCCATTAGACATCTAGATTTTAAGATTGATTCCAGAGGTCTAACGCTAATCAGTGGTAAGAACGGCCAAGGAAAAAGTAGCATTTGTTCAGCTATACTTTATGCGCTGTTTAACAAAACGCAAAAGGGTCAAACAGCTGATGCAATTATTAATGACGTAGCTAAGAAGAACACATCAGTTGTTCTCAACTATGAGAACGCAGGCGTTAGATATCGAGTTGAAAGATTTCGTAAACACGAGGACAACCATAACAAGACGTTGTTCTATGTAAACGGCGTAGAAAAGACTTCATCTAGTAATAAATTAACAGATGAGTTAATTGAAGCTAGCGTAGGCATGTCTTTTGACACTATGTTAAACTCGTTTGTTCTAGGAGATAGCCTAGTAACTAACTTCTCTGCGTCAACCGATAAGCAACGTAAAGAGATAATTGAAGATATTACAAATATCTCAATTTATAAAAAGGCTAGTTCGATTGCTAGTGATAAATATAAAGTGGCTAAAGAGGTTTTAAATAGTGTTGAACAGACTAAGAGTAATCTAGAGATTAAAGTTGAGTCTTTAAAAAAGCAGCTAGAATTAGAAAAGTCTCAAGAGAAGCAGCGCAAAGAAAATATCAACTATGCTAAGAGTAGCTATGAAGCTAGTTTAAAAGAATATGAAGACTTAAATAAAAGCTTTGAAAAGTCTAAGCAAGAAACTAGTGACGTTCCAGATAAGATAGCTAGTTTAAAGACTACTTTAAAAAGCTTGAAAGAAGAACAGTCTAATCTAGAAAGTCCAAAAGAAACTAATTCTATTCAGCGCAAGCTAAACAGCGAATTGCAAAAGAAGAACACTGCTGTTGAACGAGCTAAGCGTAATCAATCTGATTTAGACAAGCTTGGAAGCCAGTACAAGGAAATAAAGAACGCCAAGCAAGCAACATGTTTGTACTGTGGTTCCCCACTAAATGAAGAACACAAGAATAGTGAATTAAAGCGACTAGCTGACGAAGGACGTAAGTGTCTAGACGATATTAACAAGGAAAAGCTGGTTTATAAAGAATCAAGTTCGGCCTACTCTGAACTAGAATCTGAACTTGATAAGATTAATGAATACAACAGTCAGCTTCAACCAAAGACAATTGAATTAAATAATAAGATTAATCAAACGATGTCTGAAATTAATGCATTAGACAAGTCCTTAGACGTAACTAAGCTTGCTTATTCTAAAGTTGAAAGCTCAATCAAGGCTGTAAACAGATATAAGGACAATCTAGAGCGTTTACAGTCTGAGGGGTCTATTGATACGTCAGAGACTTTAAACAGTCTAGAAACAGCTGAAAACAGCCTTAAAGAGTATTCAGACAAGTTTGACAAAGCAACTAGAGACGTTAAAGTTCTAGATGGTGTAAAATCTGTATTTAGTAACACTGGTATTAAGAGCTTTGTTTTAGAACAAGTTTATCCAGCGCTGAATGAAAGTCTAGAAAAGTATATGTCTATCTTAACAGACGGCTCAATCAGTGCTAGCATTAGTGCTACGTCAGAGTCTAAGACTGGAAACATTTCAGACAAGATTACTATAGACGTTATCAGAAATTCTAAAGAAACTGACTATGATTCCTTGTCTAGTGGTGAACAGCGCCGATTTGATGTTGCGTTGTCACTATCACTTCAAGACTATGTTTCAGCTAACTCAGGTATTAACGTGCTGTTCTTAGACGAAATATTTGATAGTTTAGACGCAGTAGGCGTTGATAAGGTGATGGGTCTGTTAAAGGAAAAGGCAAAGGAATATTCTAGTGTGTTTGTAATCTCACATTCAACAGAGCTTAAAGATAACTTTGATAATGAACTTAAAGTTGTTTTAACCGACAAGGGTACTACGATTGAATAACTTGACAACTCCTTTGGAAAATGTTAGTATTTATATAAAATAAATACGAACAATACCAAGGAGTTTTATTATATAATGACAAGTATTAAACCAGACTATAAAGACTCCATGACGCAAAACAAGATTTTAGCAACTGGAAATCAAACGACAACACAGGCGTTTGTTAGTCATGGAGTAGTATATATGAGCATTGCCGCAATGACAGTCGGCAGAAAGAGTAAAGAGTACATACTACCAGCTCATGATATTATGTACATTTATCCATTAGAAAACTATGTAGGGTACTCATTTAATAATCCGTACTCAGATTTATTATTAAAGTTTGACACGCATAGAACGCCTAAAAAGTTCAAAGATTATATAAACAGAAACTTTCACGCAGGCAACGTTTATCTAAAGAAGCTGTATGATTTTGAAAACCAGCGTCCGTTGAACACAGATAATTTCATATTCAATCAAAACACTGCCATCTCAGTTGAACTAAGTTATTTAGGGTTTAACACTTGGTACGACTCTTACAACATCAATGATGTTTCAGAGAACTACCGGCTAGTAGACGAGATACTAACAACATTAAAGACTAGGTTAGTAGACAGAGCATTTAAAGCTGGCAAGTTAGCAAAGGTATCTCCTGACGACGAAGAGAAGCTAGACCATATAGCGTTATCAACAGCTACAGATAACGAGATAATTTTATATAACCGAGTTGGTCAAGCACTTACTATGACCGCTATTATGAAGAAGACAGTTAGAGCTGAACAAGAGTACTTTAACAATAAAAATAAGTAAGAGAGCCGGTTGATGTTAAATGAATGATTTTCAACTAGCAATACTAGATTTAATGGGGTCGCCTAAATATCGTTACACAGGCAAGGATGTAGTTACTCATTGTCCTGTGTGTGGTGACTCATACGATGGTGATAAGCTTTACATACAGAAGAATGGTTATGTACATTGTTTTGTTTGTGATACCGCATCAAAGGGTGTTAAGCAATTCTTAACTAAGTTTTTAGATACTAGTTATAAAGACGCTGTTGAGTATGAGAAGGAATACAACTTAGACAAGTCAGTGACAACTAGTGATTCCGAAGATGATAACTTATTTACAGAGTTAATCTCTGTAATGTCTGGTGAAAGTTCTATTAACAATAGTCCAGTGCCTGTCAGTTTACCTAGGAATGCTTTAAAGATAACAGATTCAAGTTACAGCTCTGTTTTATATGATGTTGTAAAGTACATTACTAGCCGAGGGGTTACTAAAGAACAAGCTGATAAATTTAATATAATGTATACCAGCGGAGATACCGTTATGACAAATACAGGTAAAATAATGGCTATCCCAGAATCTGTTATCTTTCCAGCTTATGATACAGAGGGACGTCAGATTTATTGGAATACTAGGTCTTTACCAGGTAAGTCTCTGTTAAAGACAATTAATGCACCATCAATTCCAAATGTTAGCTATTCAACTGAAAATACAGTGTGGAATTTAAACAACATGACTAGCAATTCTAACATCATTATTGTTGAAAGTGTCTTTAACGCCTTAACTATAGACAGAGCAGGATTTGACGCAGTAGCAACATATGGTAAAGGTATATCTAGCAGACAGCTTGAAATGATTGCTAGTTTAAGACCTAATTCAGTTGTAGTTTACCTTGATACGGATGGTATTGACAAGGCGTTGAAGTATGCTAAGTTTTTTAATAGTAAAGGTATTAACACTAGATATGTTGACAGTCCATATGAAAATCTAGATGCTAATGACCTTGGGTATCGGAAAGTTAGGGAGGTTATGCAAAAGTACTGTTATAAATATAGTATAGAAAATATATTAGAAACAATTAGTAAACACAATTTAATTATATTTTAGGACGGAAGAGGTAATATATGGTGATAACATTATCAGGTGTGATTGGTTCTGGTAAGTCAACTCTAGCTACAATTTTAGGAAACCAACTTGGAACTGACGTCTATTATGAATCAGTTGAAGATAATCCGATGCTACCTTTGTTTTACAAGGACCCACAGCGGTATTCATTCGAATTACAGATATACTTTTTAAGTAAGCGACTAGACAGTATTATGAACGCACTAAGTGAGAACAATAGCGTTTTAGACAGAAGCATATATGAAGACTCACTATTTTTTCATGTAAATGCTAGGTTGGGGCGTGTGGCGGACAATGCTAAAGACGCAGCTGTGCTAGTTGAACTATATGATAACTTGCTAGAGCATATGATGAGGAAAGTTCATGGTATGCCTAAGATGTCTCCAGATTTAATGATAGGTATTCATGTATCTTATGATACAATGATTAATAGGATTAGTAAGCGAGGCCGAGACTACGAACAGATAAACAATGATAGTAGTTTAAAGCCTTATTATAAAGAGCTACTAATTGAGTATGATAAATTCTTTAATAGCATCTATAAGGAATCACCTATCTATGTTATTGATGGTGACAAGTACGACTTTGTAGAAAACATTGAGGATAGAAAAATTGTACTTAATGACATTAAGCAGGCAATGATTGATAACGGAATTGACATTAGTAATACAACGCTAGGTAGTAGTATATCTGACAACAAGCTAGATGTGATGTTAAATAGGGTTAAAGAAATTATTGTATAGGAGGAGCATAACAGTTGAGCATTGATATTAGGAACTTATCTGATTTAGATTTTGAGTCCTATTACCAGTTACGAAATGAACTAGATAGAACTGGTGATAAGCCTAACGAGGTTATCGGCCAGCACGACAACGACTTAGTAACGTTTGATAGCGCCTATTCAGTTATCCATAGGATAGTATCTGACATTATGACTGCTAACTCTGGTTTTGCAAATGTAAATGCTGACATGGTCGGTGTCGTTGTTGAGGCGTTAATGAATAAAGGTATATTTACCAAAGAAGATTACAACTATATTGTTACTAGAACACAACATTATTTAGAACTAGATGAGAAAGAGGCTAAAGAAAATGGCATTAAGTAAACAAGATATATTAGACGCACTAAAAATTAGGATGGATGCACCATTCTTAATTAAAGATGAAGAATCTCGTAAGAAAGCAAAGGCAACGTTGCTTCACAAGCCAACACTGTCAGAAATTCTAGATACAATTGATATTTTTACCAGCCCTTCTAATAAAGAAATTCAAGACGTTAAGAAAGACCATGACGTTTTATCTTATATCTTAACTCATGACGTAAAGATTACTGAAAAGCAGTGGGATAAGGCAGAAAAGGCTGTCGAAAAGGCTAACAAGCTAGCAGTAGAAAAGATTAAGAAAGAATACGAAGCTAATGGAATCGTATTTAAAGATACAAAGGGGGGTAAGTAGATTTGAATAATGAAGAGCGTGAGCCAAAGGTTGATGCTGAATTATTACCACACTTTAAGCTTTCTCCTAGATATCCAAAATTGACTCATGTAGACAGTATTAATTGTTTGCTTCTTCCACTTGATATAAATTACGAGTTTAACTCGTTTTATGATTTTATGAATAACTTTATTAGAGAAGATATACATTTAGTAAGAGACTTCTATAACCCCAATAATGTTGGAATTTATATTAATGGATTCGGACTGACATTTGTAAATAATTTTGTACATCCTAGTATCGTTGTAAATGCCGGTAATGGTCATCTTGTTGGATTTGCAGATTCTAGTAGTGAAGAAGAAAGTATTAGTATGATTAGTACATTAACAAACGGTCAATACTTTTTATTCAAAACAGCTGAGTCTGACCTGAATAGTAGCAGGAGTAAAGCAAAATATTTTGACTGTGACTACTATTTAACTAATAAGCAGATGAAAAAACTGATTGACGGAGAATTTTAATAAAGCGTTGACAAAGCATACCACTACTGGTATGCTTTTATTATAGAAAAAGAAAGAAGAAATTTAATATGAGTTATTCAGAAGCAATGGCTAAGCATTATAGAGATAAGGAAAACAAGGATGAAGCATGTATGGCTGTACCAGATACTGAACGTTCAGACCGTGAAAAGTTAGCTCGTAGCCGTGAAATTAGACACCATAAAGAAGAAGAAGTTCTAGCTAAGATGAGCTATACTTGGGACTCAAATATTAAGGCTTGGTGGGCAGACGGCCTAGAGTCATTGCCACTACTTAAGGATAGCGAAGCTCGCGCCTTGGCAGATGAAATTATTGATTTTGTAATTAAATAACTATAAAGATTGACAAAGCATACTAGGAATGGTATGCTTTTCTAGTATGGAGGGTGATTAAACATGGAAAAGACAAAAGACGTTGTAACTAGGGTTTTCGCAAACAACTTTGCTGGAAATTTAGCATATTCAATGTTATCTGTGGTTAAGACTAATAATAGTGATGTTTTAAATATTAGAGCAGATTTTCTATCTGACCTAGGTCGTTCAATCAGTATTAATACAGAACGGCTAATGCTACTTGGTTTTAACACGACTACGCCTTATTCAGTTAAGGAACTAGATAGACTTTCAGAATCTAATATTGTTGTTGCTATATCACCATTTGTTGATAAGAGTAAAATTACCGAACGACTAACTATTTTAGATACGCCAAATATTGGAGAGTATATTAAGGGTTTTCTGGAAGTATACAATTTAAAGTCTAGTCTTTCAGATAAGTTCAAAGAGGTTTCTGAGAACAACTGTGGTTCTGATTTAAGTCGTTATGACTCTGTTAGATATCTAGATACAACTATTCAGGAGATTGGATTTGCTAAATTCTCAGAACAAGTTGGTGGCGTAGAGTTAGTATATGACAATCAGTATAAGCAATGGGTAGCTTCACATCCAGTAAACCCTAGCAACGCCTATACAGAACTACGATATTACCCAGACGACAATCTAAAGATTGCATTTACTGGCAGTAATAGCAAACTAGATGACGTGATTATTATGTATGGCAATTTTCTAAAAGAAAAAGGTGTTAACTATATATTAAAGATTGACAAGATTGACGTTAAACGAAAGTCTATTCTGTTTATTATTCGTAGTGTTTTTCCTAATCATGAAACAGACGAGTCACTAGCTGTGGTAAAACGCAAGCTTGAAAAGATTGGAATGTCAAAAATTGTTCTTTCTAAGAGTGGCGGATACTGTTTAGTTAGTTTAGACTTTGTAAGCTTATTTGACTAATACTAAGTATTGTGTTAATATGTAAATATAATTAATAACAGTACTATAAAAAAGTAGAAAGTAGGACTAGATAGTGAGTAACAATAGACTAAGTAAAGAAGAAAAAGCTTTGTCTGGTTTAGTCGGACTTAGCTCGATTGAACAAGGTAAAAAGATAACACTAGCATATATCAATCGAGGGTTGGTAGAACTAGGATTAGAAAAGGTAAGCAAAGCTGACCTTGTAGATTTTCTAAAGCATGCTTCATCTAACGAAGAGGCTGTAAAAATAATTGACGAAGTGTCTTCCGGGAAACGCAAAGTATCAGATATTGTCAATGGCGAAGACAAAGACTTAAATATTATCACACCGGCAATTGTTAATAACTTTGCATTGAAAGAAAATCAGCGAGAATTTAATAATAATTTAAAAGCCGCTGCCTACAGTAAACAGCTTTACGATAAAGTTTTAGATAAATTAACGGATTTATTAAAAGACCCAGATGCATTTAGTATGCCTAAGCCTAGCGAAGAAAAGGTAGATGAAGGCAGCGCCTTAATTTTGAATCTATCAGATATCCATTTAGGAGAAAAGGACGTTGTTTCTGCTCAGGGTAATACTAATGTGTATGACGAAGTCACAGCATTCACTAGATTAGACCAGTACGTTGACAAGTCAATTGCAGAGGCTAAGAAACATAATGTAAAACAGGTTGTCGTCATCAATGTCGGTGACATTATCAATAACGTCTATATGCATCCTAACCAAATGGGATACGTCACCATGAATGTCTCTGAACAGACTTCACTAGCTATTAGACTGGTAACTTCCTTGTTATTAAAATTGCAAGCCGAGTTTCCTAAAGTTTTCTTTGGTTCAGTAGCTGGCAATCACGACCGGTCAGAAGGAGCTAATAAAGCCGCTAATCTAGCAGGCGATAGCGTTAGTCACTTAATTATTGATATGATAAAGCTAGAAAAAGAACACGGAATGTTGCCAAACGTAACGCTCATTGACAATGAATCTAGTGATGAATCAGAAATTGATATTGAAGTATGTGGTCAACGACTAGTGTTTACACATGGTGAAAAAATTAAGCGGTCTTCCAAGGATAACGGAACTAAGTTCCAAGGTCAAGGGAAACATATTGATTTTCTAGTTTATGCACATTATCACTCATTTTCTTTGATAGAGATAAACGGTACAATTGAGATTGGCCTGCCTGCTCTAAAGGGCTTTGACCAGTACCCTAAGACGATTGGTTTAGAAGCTTCAACGGCTGGGCAGGTTAGTTTTATTATTGACCATAATCATAATTTAAGCTTAATTCCTTACTTCTACTTTAATAAAGCCGGAGTACACCAAGAAGACCCTACTATTAAGTTATAGGGGGTGTTAGTATTAACGGAAAGAATAGACATGTAAAAGGCTCATCATATGAGCGCTTAATTGCCAAGAAGTTTTCTGAATGGTCTGGAGTTAGAGTAAGTAGAACGTTTGCTAGTGGCGCTAGCGGTAGTGAGTTCAGTGGTGACACTCGTGTTACTGGTGACTTATTTTTCCCGATAGGATATCCTAATTGTTTTTCAATTGAGCTTAAAAATCATGAAGCATTTAATATAAGACAGTTATTTCTAAATGGCTCTGTTCTTAGAACGTTTTTAGCTCAGAATATTGAAGATGCTGATAGAATATCAGGACGAGTTCCTATGCTGGTAATGCATGTTAATCGAGAAGATAACTATATTGTGTTGCCTTATCACAAAGACTTTGAAGCATTTTTAGTTGATAATAATCTACCTTATTTTAGAAAGACAGTATTTTCTAGTGAGAAACGAACAGGTAAAACAACTAGTTTTGAGGCACTGATAACAAATTTAAATAGTTTTGTTAAGGTTAATCCTAAAACTATGTTTAAATGGTATTCAAATCTACCAGATTATAAGTCTGTTAGCAAGTCTACAGTTAAGCAAACTAAAATTGACGAGTTAGTAGGCGAGGTAAAGTGAGACGTGGTCAAAACTATATAAAGCCGGTTCCAATTAACTATACTAGTAAGGATTTAGTATATAGTGTTAAAAATCGGTATGAAGCTGACACTGGTAAAAAGATAACATACAATGTTGTTAGTGATGTCCTTGAAAGTGCTTTTAATGATATATATGATGAGTTGACAAAGTATGACGCTTATCAATCTACTACACCATCAATCAGACTCGGTAAGCTGGGTAAAATATATCGAACAATAGAACCAGCTAGATATATTAGCAATAACATAGAAACTAGTTCAAAGAATAGAGGAAAGGTAGTTGCGCCTGCTAGGTACACTATTAAGTTTAAGATTGGAGCAAACTTAAAAAAAGAATCTAGTAAATACGCTAGAAAGAGCAACGGTAGTTTTGACTATGGTCACTATAATAACGTTTCTAGTGAAAAGAAGCTATTTAATAAGTAATTTGACAAAGCATACCTAACGTGGTATGCTTTTAATGTGCCATAAAGTAAGGAGTGATTTAAACTTGGAAGCTAATAATGTGTTAGTAGTATTAGGATATCCTAGAATTTCCTATTTTAACAGAGAGGGTAAGTTTGACTTCTTTGGCTCAAAAGAAGGTAAATTAATGCTTAAAGTATTGACAGCACCTAGAGTTGGAGTTGGACTAGACCCAAGTAGTATTAAAGTTATGTTTGCTATTAATAAACAGGTTAATCCAAAAGAGGTTCAGAAATTAACCAATAAGAAAAATCTTAGTGAAACACATGATTTTCTTTGGAAACGACTAAATGATTCTAATCCGGATATTATTTTAAGTTTTGGCTCAATTGCACATAAGTGTATTACTGGGTCTGCTAAAGGATACAACGGTAGTATCGGTGAAACAAGTAAGATAAATAATATTCCTGTTTCTATCTTTTCTGACTTACGAGAGTTCCTGATGTATCCATCTAGGCGAGAAAGTTTACGCCCACAAATTAATATGACTAAAAACTATATTAAGAATGATGGGAAACTCGATTTAGGCGACTATGAGTTAGTGAGCAACTTCTCACGAGCTAAAGAAATATTCACAAATATCTTAGGATTACCGCCTTTAAAAAAGCCTTTATATAGTATTATTGGAATCGACTTTGAAACTAACACCCTTGAATCATGGCATCCTAAGGCAGCGCTTACGATGGTTTCAATATCATGGAAAGAGCATCAAGGGGTTGTAATACCTATTGATAAGAGCAATTACCAGCCATTTTCAGATGACGAGAAGAAGCAAGTAAAGGAACTAATTAATGAAGTCTTTAGAACTAATAAAATATGGAAAGTCTTACACAACGGGAAGTTCGATATTAGGATGCTTAAAGACTCTAATGGACTAGATAGAAGCATTAAATGTGCTGATACTGAGGTTATGTACTACGTTGGGTATTCTCAGTCTAAGTACGTGTCTAAAGGTCTTAAAACGCTTGCTAGAGCCTTTACTAACATGGGTGGATATGAAGAAGCTTTGGAAAGATTTAAACAGCAATACTTGAAGAAAGACTATGAAGACTGGGAAAAGAAAGAGCTTGAAAAGTCTAGAGAAAAGCTAATTAAAGCTGGAAAGAATCCAGATAAGGCAAAGGTAGTAAAGAAGAACTATGTAGCTCCTAGGAATGAGGTTGACGGAAGCTCTTTCAACTACGACTGGATTGACATGGAAGTTCAATATCCATACGCAGCAGCTGATGCTGATGCCACGTTAAGGCTGTTTAACACAATGCTAGGTAAGATTAAGAAAAACCGTGCTTGGATTAATTTGGTATTCAATATTTTTCCTAGACTAAATGACGCTTTAACAACTATCGAACATAACGGTATTAAGCTAGACATGGACAGAAATAGGGTTTTGAAAGAAAACTACGAAAAACGCCGTGACGAGTTAAGAGACGAAATTAATCGAACTGTTCCTGAGATTAAAATGATTGAGAACGAGCGTCTAGGTTATGTGATGGAACGAGAACGTATCAAGAAGATAAAAAAGGCAGATAGAACTAAAGAGCAGGAGAAAAAGTTCACTGACTATAATAAATATTGTGGTGTTGACAAAGATACTGGTGAGCCTAACTATAAGTTCAAGTTTTCTGGAAACGACATGAAGAGGTTATTGTATGACGTACTAGGATATCAGTTGCCACATGAATCACCTTACGTAACTGGTGGCGTTAAGAACCCTGACTGGACTAAATTTTCAGTAGGTAAGGACGCACAGGAGTATCTAGAAGATAACTATGATACGCCATTTATTAAAATTTACTCAGAATATAATAAGGCCAAGACCGCTCTAAGTTCATTTATCAATAAATTGCCAGAGGTCAGAGATGATAATGACTTAGTAAAGCCTAGCTTTAATCCATATGTTACAGAAACTGGTCGTTTAAGTTCTAGTGGGGCTTTTAATGCTCAAAATCAAACTAGACGAACAGATAACCCTAATGACTTTAACTATAACTATGGAATAAAGTCAATGTATAGAAGTCGGTTCAAAGGCGGAGTATTATTAAATATGGACTACAGTGCACTTGAAGTATACACTATGGCGATGCTCAGCAAAGACCGAGGTATGACACAAGCACTTCTAGACCATAAGGACATTCATAAGCATAATGCTAGTATCGGTTTTCATGTCCCTTATGACGAGGTTACGCATAACTTAAGAACTTCTGCTAAGAAGGTATCTTTTGGTATTCCTTACTCTATGGGAATTAAAACGCTTGCTAAAGACCTTGGTACATCAGAGGATGAGGCTCGTAAGATATATGATGCTATCATTAAAACAATGCCACAAGTAGAACAAGCTATTAAGGACTCACAAGAGTTCGCTGCTAGGTACAAGTATGCAGAGACTTTAAATGGTTTTAGACGTGACCTAAGTAATGTAGATAGTATTTTAAAGGACGTTAGAGCTAAGTCTAAGCGCCAAGCCTTTAATACTGAAATTCAAGGTAGTGGTTCAAATATTGTTAACTTAGCTTTAATATCTATTCATGAAGCCTTTTGTAACAAGCATTTAAAATCAAAGATAATTGCCACAGTGCATGACTCAATTCTGATAGACGTCTATCCGTCAGAACTAGCAGAAGTATATTCAATTGTAAAGTACTGCTGTGAACATGTTAATTTTCCGGCTATCGTTAATAATGATGCGACTGGATATCGAGTTCCTGATGAATATAAATTACCGAACAATAAGTTTAGATTCCCATTTGTGGTAGAGCCTGAAATGGGCGTTAACTACAATGACGAGTTCGAGATGGAAGAATCAGATTTAATCGGCATATATAAGCTAATGAAGAAGAAAGGCGCTAGTTTACAAGGGTGGGCTACCTATAAGTATGAGCGGTCTAAAATTGGCGATAAACTAGCCTATAAATTGATTGATAAAGAAGAAGCTGACAAGGAGTATAAAGAGATAGACAGTAATTTAGATAATTATTTGTATAGCTTTGACGAGTTCTAGCATGTGTGGTAAACTATAGCTATTGAGGTGATAGAATGAGATTTAAGAAAAAAGATGGTAAGCGACTTTTTAATAAGTTTATGTCAAATCTAGCAGTTTTAATGGTTATTCCTGTATGGGTATTGTGCTATCATTTATTAACTAAGTTTGACAGTTTTTTAACCTTTATCATTGTTGAGCTGATACTAGTTTATATTTCAAGTAAGTTTAATGAGAGAAGAGGCTAACAATGTTTGGTAAGAAATTATTAAATAGGCTAAAGAATAGCAAGTATGTTTATAAGAGTCCTAGCGGTAACGGGTTTTATGATGAGTTAACAGGATTAATATACAGCCCTCGTGGTAAGCTTGATAAGAGCTCTTTGCCTACTTTTACAGATGAAGAGCGTCAAAAACGTCTGGATAGTGTAAGAGACTATGTAAATAGACAAAGCGCTTATGGTTTCCTGCCAGACGAGGCTATACCACAGCTTTTTAGCGGTGACGGTGCAGTTGACTCTATAACAAAGGATGCGTTAAGCTTGTCATATGAACCTATAATTGATGAGAATTTTTCACATCTTTGGGCTTTTGACTTTGAAGATAGTCGTGACCCTTGTATAGTATTGGCTAGTTCTGTAGAGCAGGCTCTTAATATCTATGTTGAAAAGTATGGTAGAGATATAGAAAACCCTAAATTACCAAAGTTGGGCTCAATAGATTTAGCAATAAATAATTATAATTCTATTGTAAAGAAGGCTAATGGTAATAACTATTTAACTGTTGATGAAGCTAATCCTGGTGTCTTATATCGGTATATTAAACTAAGCGAATAGGAAGGTAATTATTATGAACTTAAAAGAAAGATTAGTAATGATGAATGACGTTGAAGATTTGCAAGAACGGGCTAACAACACACTTCTTTTCTACCTAGGGTATTCAGCTAGTTATGACGAACTGAATAATATTGCAACTGAATTTTTAAATGATGAGAAAGACACTATTGATAAGTATCATAATTATTTATTAAAGCTTGTTCCTAGATTCTTTTCAGTTACTACACCATTTTTAAAGATGGGGTATTTAGCTAATCAAGAAATTAAGTTCATGTATAAAGACTCACTATTTTCTGGGGTTGACTATATTAAGGACGACAAAAGTCAAGTAGTATATGCTGTTCCAGGGAGCTATAATTTTGATGATTATGAGATTGTAGTATCTGACACCGGAACAGCTAGAATTATCATGTCAAATGGAATGACGAGTCTTTTACCAGCAGTTCCAGTAAAACGTGGTACTGGTGTATTTATTATGAAAGACCTTGTTAAAATGGCTTGACAGTTTTGCATAGTAGTGATAATATGTATTTATAAAAAGAAAGAGGTTAATTATGAGCAAACAAGTTATTGATTCTATGGATTCATTATTAGAACGTGCTAAGAACGTGGTAGAACAGCTAGAGCTTCTAAAGAAAGACACAGAACGGACTTTAGCTAATTATAAGGCTTACAAAGATGTTGGCGAATGTAGTGATGGCAAGCCAGATAGTCAAGTAAAGACAGTTTCTGAGAGTGGCTGTGAAACTAACTGTGATTTTACGGTTGGAGTACGTGTAACAGACGTTCTACGAAACACGTCAAAAACATATCATACGCTTAAGGAGGCACATGAAAAGACAGGCATTAGTTTGTATAGTCTTTCTGTGTTAAGTCATTCAGGTAATCTATGGCATAATCGTTATAAAATCTCACGTATTGAAGGTCAAGACAATGGTAAGAACTCACCTACCGTTAAGGCAATCATGGTAAAATCCGATAGGGGTGAAGTGATTGTTTCAGACGAAATGAGCGCAGTAGCTAATACCCTTGGGGTTGAATATTCAACATTGTCTAGGGCTATTAAACAGGGTGTTCTAGACAACACAAACTTAGGAACTGTTACGCTTAAGCGGCTAAGCTCTAAAGAACTTGACGATTTTAAGAATGGCAGTGTACCTGATTATGAACCATATGACGAAGATGATGAAGAATTTTCGTTAGGGGATTTCAATCTGTGAAAAACACTATGGCTAGCTGGTATCTAGCCATTTTTAATAGGGAGGAGATTTTTTGAAATTAGATTTAGGTGAGTTTAAGAATATTGAATCTATATCTTATCGAAACGAATACGGTGAGCCTGTAGAAATACCTGTTAATGACTGGTTAGCCATAAATGAAGATGATTTGGTGTTCGATAATCAAGCTAATCATTACTACGTGATAGCAACGTTAGAAGCCAAAGCTAAGCTACTAGTTGAAAATCAGAAATTAGTTATTAATAAGACACAGGGCGACCTGTTTTATAAATATTCTCATGATAAAGACGCTATTGCCGAGAACAATGGTAAGCGACTATCTCAAAATGAACTCAATAACAGAATTATGAGTGATAACAGTCTTCTATCAGAGCAGACTAAGTTAAACAGGCTTAATTTTATCCAAGGTAATCTAAAGCAATTACTGCTTGCTATGCAACAGCGTAAAGACCTATTACAGACTATTGCCAGCAATAAACGAGCTGAATCTAAATTGTCTGGTCAAATGAATTAGCTTGACAATTTAGTGTTGGTATGTTAATATTAATCTAGTAATAAAGAAAGAGGTAATTAAAATGGATGACTTTGCTAAAATGTTAAAGCAAGAACTAGGACGAGTTAATGGTAACGGTGGTGGCTCAGGTTCTGGTGAAAAAACGTATAAAGAAACTTTATATAAGCTTCGTAAGAAAAAGCCTTTGTATATCTCTAAGAAAAATCCATTCTTAGGAAGAATCCTATCACTTGGAACTAATCGGTGGTTCGCAACAGAAATCAATGAAATTGAATTTACAATTAAGACATCAAAAGGATTGTTGAACTTCCATCCTGCTGTTTATCGTGACGGTAATAAAGACTCACTATCTGAAATGGTATGGGAAGTAATGAAGTTTAACAGTAACTATCGTAGAGAGCACAAGGTAGAAGAAAACCCAATTATGATTAAGGAAAAGGGTGTTGGTGTAGGTTTCCCAGGAACATCTATCAGCACATCTTACGAAATTATTGGTATTCCATCTGATGCTAACGGCAATCTAATGACTAATGAAGACGGGACGTATTTAATTAATAACTATCTTGTTAGTGGCCCTATTTATCGTGCGTTAGTAAACCTATTAGGGGACAATTCTTATCGCATTGACAACCAGCCCCTAAAGCAAGGTTTCTTAACACAAACGAAAACGTATGCAGTTCAAATTAAGTATGATGGCACTCATATGAACGTCATGGCAAGACCTGATATTATCTACCCTTCTATGGACTATAACTATTTACAAAGAAATCAAGATAACACTGATTTTGTTTACTTTGACGACCCTAAAAAATATAACGTGCCTATCGTAGATTATGACCCTGACTTTCATAGTTATCTAGAAGCTATGATGAGCAGCTCAATTATGAATAAGTCTAAGCCATACAACGTTATTTTACCAGTTGCACAGAAATATTATGTTAATAGTAACTCTAACAATGACGTTGCTAATTCTGTTCCTGTAAGCAATAAACCAGTTGAACCAACTAGTAGCAACCCAAGTATCACCGTTGACGAAGGAACATCAGAAACGCTTCCATGGGAACAGGCTGAAACTGCAAAGACTGAACCTAAACCTCAATCCGTGGCAACTAGCACTGGTGAAGTAGCTCATAGCGAAGTTCTTCCATGGGAACAAACTACTGCACAAAGCACAGCGCCAGCCACAGCTTCTGACTCACAAGCTAACACTGAAAATACTGAAAGTCAAGGTTTACCTTGGGATGAACCTGGAGAAGTGTCTGATAGCGATACAGAAGACGGTGTAAAGAGTATTCTTGAACAATTCAACTAGAAGGAAGGTAACTAGATAAATGACAGTAGACGTAACAGACATTATGAACAGTCTGTCAAAGGGCGATAAACGGATTACTAATTATTCTGATACAGACCAAGGTCGAGTAAAGGACTACATTCCAACTTTAATCCCGGCTTTAGATAAGAATTTAGTATCTGGCATTCCATCATCAGGACGAGTTACCGAAGTATTTGGGCTTCCATCATCAGGGAAGTCAACACTAATGGGACTAGTTATGAAGAATGCATTGAAGATGAACGTTATTCCAATCTATTTTGACGTTGAAGAGACAATGGATAGTGAAAGACTTGAAGGACTAGGAGTTGACCCTAGCAAAGTTATCACAGTTACACCAGAAATTAATAAAGACAATACTGTAACACCACTTTACATTGAAGAAATAACTAATTACATTGTTAAGATGGCCGCCAAAATTCATAGTCAGAGTTCCGAGCTAACATCAATGTTTATAATTGACTCTGTTGGCTTTACTCAGTCAAAGCTGGAAGCTAACACTGACTCAGAAAGCGCAACAGTTGGTCAACAAGCTAAGGCTCTCGCTATTATGGCTAGAAAAGTTCAAGCCAACTTGTCTTATAATAATGGGTTACTAATCGGTCTTAATCAAGGCCGTGATGACATGAAAGCACCTAATCCAAAATATGCTCAAACCAAGTCATTAGGTGGTAAAGGATGGGAACACTTTACCAGCTCACGCTTGCGTATTCAAAAAACTACTGCAATTAAGATGCATAATTCAGATAAGAATGCAGTTGGCTTTGACACTAAAGTAACTGTAGTAAAATCTAAAGTTGGTGATAATGTCACTGACGCTGTTACAATCAAGCTATTAGGAGCTAGAGGGTTTGACAGGGAAACTAACATCTTCTATGGTGGCGTAGATGAAGGAATCATTAAAGGTTCTGGCTGGTACACCTATGTAAATGATGATGGAGAAGAAATTAAGAAGCAAGGATGGGTAGACTTTGTGTCTTATCTAAAGTCTGACGAAGGCCATGATACCGCAAATGAAATTTGGAGAAAAGTTGCTTTAAAGGTCTTCCCAGATATATACCCTGCTTTATTCAACACAACTGCAGTAATGACTGTTGAAAACTTCCCAGAGATAGAAGGGTTGAGAAAGCACTATTATGATATCCTAATGGATAAACCAGAAGAAGAGCGTCCTCAGAACTTTATTGACTATGTTGACGCTGGACTACCAATTGACTAAATAAGAGGGCTAATGCCCTTTTTTAATAAGGAGATAAAAATGTTATCAAGAAGTGAAGAAGATAGTATGTTAGGCGTATTTAGCCGGCATACCGTAATTAAAGAATTTAATGCAAAAGCGCAACGTAAGAATACTAGAGTGCATTTAGAGAAACTGTGGGATTCACTAAAGGACACTGACCACCCGTGGTTCGATATCTCAGAATATCAAACATTCGGAACACCTTACCTGTCGTCTCACTTTGTTCCAATCAAGTTTTATGAAAACTTTGTGCTTGGTAAGCGCCGAGACGATATCAATAATATTAGGATTACTTACAACTATGGTGAGTTTATTGGTGGCTTGCTGAAAGCCGAACTAGATTTTGTAGAGTCCGACCACTATCCTGCTCAGATTACTAATAGTTCTATCTACTCTATTATTAATAGTGACGACATTGATAGTTTTAATAAGTCTAAAGTTAAGAATGCTCTTAATATTCAGAAAGACTTAGAAGCAATTAGTAGAGTTAAAGAAGATAGCCTTGCTAGTGCTGGATATACTGAAGGCGGTCATTAGTAATAAGCAACAATTTACAATAAATCACACTAGTTAGTGATACGCTAACTTTAGTAAAAAAAATAAGGAGTGAATAAAATTGGAAAAGATTAATACAGATACAGTCACACTATCAGGGTTAAACGGTCGGGAATTTACAGTAGGATTTCCATCAAACAGTTCTGACACGTATAGTGACGAAGGGGCATTACCAGTAGGGTTTAAAATTGTCGGTAATAACGTATATAAGTTTGTTCTATCAGACAAGGACCAAGTTGACAGTCCTGAAACTAAGGGACAACTTGTAGTTAATTTAGCTAATGACGGAACAGTCACTTGGCTACAAGACCACGACTTAGACGACCAATATCAACAATTAGATACTGTTCAATCAAATATTGCAGGTGGTAATACAGACCATAATAAAGGCGTTGCAGTTCTTCAAGCTATTCAACAACATATGCTAGGAAGTTTAAACGTTAATTCTTATGACGTTTATGCATTAACTCTAGACGAAATTGCTGATTCATTTGGTGGTGATAGCGAAACAGAAACTGTCACAGAAACTCAAACGCAGACTGTGGCACCTACTGTTACAGAGACTCAAACGCAAACTAAGGCACCTACTGTCACAGAAACTCAAACGCAGACACAAAAGTAATAGGAGGATAAAAATTGGATAAAACATTCGACATTTATAAAGGCGATAATGTACTAATTTCAGGCGTTGCTGGAACAGTTGTCAATGGCAAAACAATCGTTACAATTACAGGTTTAACGCCTAGCACGACATATAACAATTTATCAATTGCTTACGCAGGTCAGTCTAACAGAACGGATATTCCGCAGTTTACTACTACAGCAGCAGGTTCAGCGACAGTTCCTACTGTCACAGAAACTCAAACGCAGACTGTAGCGCCTACTGTCACAGAAACTCAAACGCAGACACAAAAGCCAGCATAGTAGCTAGCTAACTAATGGCTACCATCTATTGGTAGCCTTTTTATTTACTGAACTGGAGGACTAAATTGAAATTCACAACTAGTACACCGGCTACTACACGGTTTATGTGGGAGACTAAGATACTTGATAGTAGTCTTTTACTAGCTGGTGTAAAACCGCAAGATATATATAATGTGTATATTTACGACAACGCTTCTTCAATGGTAGCTACTAGGCGTTATTTGTCTGTTTTAATAGATGCAGGTATCAACATCAAGTTTTATAAATCTGGTCTAGCCGATTTAACTAACAAATATGGACTGTATGCAGCGGCGGTAAAGCCTTTTGGATTCACGAGCTTACTAAAAGAAAATCCTAGTTTACAATCAGAAACATTTATGCAACTAGATACTGATGTTGTTATGCTAGAACCACTTCCTGTTATAGAAACAGGACACAATCAGGTAGTCGGTTCAAATACTAGTTTTTATCAAAACTTGAAACTAGTAAAGTCTCATGATAGTGGTGGTTATGATAAGTTTATTAAAGAGTTATCTGATATTGTTAAAATAAGTCCTGATGATTTAGACAGTATTGATAATAAAGCGTGTGGTGCACAAATAGTCATTAGTAATCCAACAGTTGAACTGTTTGAGAAGATTACAGAGGACTGTTATCGTATAAAGAAGTCTATGGAAGATAATGTTAGTGGTGCACAGAGCTGGATATCAGAGATGCTGGCTAGTTATTATAACTACTATGCTTTTGGATATAATCCAACTATTCTAGAAAGCCTGGGTTTTTCGTGGTCTAGTGACCACATGGATGAACTAAATAAATGGAGTATTTTGCATGATAGCGGTATTTCCAAGAAGTCAGCGCAGAAAAACAGTTTATTCTTTAAGAATAAATATATCAAAGGGAATTTTCCAACGAAAGACAATCTAAATTTTGACAGTCTTGCTATTGATAGCCTAGGGACTGCTTACGCCGTTCTAGTATATAACCTAGATGACTTCACTAGGGTGGGGATAAATCTTGGTCAGGAGCCTAATATGAGTGCTAGGGACTATATTATCAATCATTTACTAGATATGTGCAGTGAAGATAGACTAGATAAAGTTAAAGAATATATTGAAAGTACCTTTAAAAAGTTCCCAACTAGTTTAAGTTACATTTCTAATTAAGTGTTGTGTTGACACAATAGGATTAGTATGATAATATATAGTTAAATAAAAAAGAAAGAAGATAATATTATGGAAACTATTTTAGATGCTTTAGTGTTTTTCGGGATTGGCTATTTTGCCTATAAGGCAGTTAGAAAAGGTGCAGAGTATGATGAAAAGCACGCCAATGATAACAAAGATGATAAGAAAGATAACAGCTTTTTCTTTTTCTGGTGGCTTTAGTATAAAGGAGACAGTATATTAATGAATATGATTCTTTTTTTATCAGTGATTACCATATTTTCAATTGAAGTATGCGCGGGTCTAGTGTTTGATACTAAGACAGCTAATACTGCAAACAAGTATAATCCTGGTGTAGTTAGTCAAGAAAATTTTATTAGTATGATGATAAATTTTGCTGTTGACTGGTCTTTCGGTATTTTACTAGTAGGTTTATCAGCAGTTATATTTCTAATGCTAGTGAATATGCCCGCCTTGTTTATTGTATCATCTGGAGTATTTATTATACTAGGTAAGATTCTAGCTAGTAAGGTAGCAGAAGGTTATTTGAAAAGTGCAGTTGAGTCAAGGTATAAGTCTCAGGTAGCTATAGCAGAACAAGCTAAGAAAGACTTAGAAGCTGGAAAGATATCTGTAAATAGATATGATGAAATAATTAATAGTATTAAATGAGGTGATTTAGTTGGCTGCTAATCCAGATTTAAGTGAATCAGTCAAACAAGGAGTTCTAACGTTCAACCATGAACCGATAAATATAGTTAGGCAAGCAACTCTTTATGACACACCTTGGATTTTTGTATATGACATTAGTCCAGAAAGCATGAAACTATATAATAAGACTAAGGACGCATCGGTTTTAGCAATATCAACTATGAAAGTAGCACACAAGACAGTTCCCTTAAATCCAAAGGTAAAGAGTCCACTATTAAAGTATGTTAAAGACAAAGACATAGTAAAAGGTAAGCAATACTATCGAGTAAATGAGGCTCTACCAATTTACTTTAACGCACTAGAAGCTGGGACAGATACATTCAGTGGTTTCTTCGAAGACGGGTGGTATGAGCTTAGCAAAGCTTATGAAAAAGGTAACTCTGTGTTTTTACAGACTGGCGTATTTATAGGGATTAGACATGTTACTTGGATAAAAAACTACATTCCGTTAGATGGAACCATAGAGTCTTTAGTTATGATACTAGCTAAGGCAGGTATCGTTCTATGACAGAGTCTTATGCCGGTCAGTTAAAAGCAAGATTGCTAAAAGCAAAGCGTATAATTGTTAGTGATTTAGGAGAACTTGGAAGTTCAAAAGTATTATTTGAAAAGAGTATTGGTCAGCATACGGTTGCAGACTGTTTAATTCTTTCAAAGAGTAAGGGTGTTATTGGAGTTGAATTTAAGTCGGCCCATGATACAACTAAGCGTTTAAGACGTCAACTAGCAGACTATTTAAAGGTATGCCAATTTGTATATGTTATGTGTGACGAGAGTATATTAAAGCATGTTATTGAGATAACTAATGATGATATGTTTACTAATGTAGGCATTATAGTTACTAGGGATTTCAAAGATGAAATTGTGTTAGGCTCACTTAAAAAAGCTGGTAATAACCCAGCCTTTAGTTTATATACTTTAGCAGATTCATTGCTTTGGAAAGGCGAATTATATACACTGCTTAGAACTGTTGTTACACGTTCAGACCTAGTATACAAGAATAGATACCATATTAGTGAGGGTAGAACTAGAGCACAAGGGGCTACAGCAAACAACGGGCTCATGTCGCCAGTTAGACAGAACTGGTCGAAGCGTAAAATGCTAACAGTTTATCAAAACTTGCTTTCTGAAAGTGTGGGTACACGAGCAATTATTGAGATGTATTTGCAGAATGCTATGAACCCAGATAAGTCTGTCACAATGTATAAGCTAGGACAGGAATATGATTCTTTGAGGTAGTAAGATGGAGACTAATGATATTATTGCTGAGGGTCTAAAGCGAGTAGCAACTTTAAATAAGTTTAAAGGTGATACCGATACTAGTAAATGGCTCAGTAATAAGCGTAAATTTAGTCAATATCTGCTATTAGGTTTCACAACGCATTTGAAAGGGGCTACTCGTAAGGATATCTATGACGCTCCTTACATTGGTAAACAGCTTGTATCAGAGTTCTTTAAAACAGTTCCAAAGAGCATATTTGGATACAGAGTCGGTGTTACCAATGACATAACAGGTGCGTCAGTTTATATAACATTTACCAGTTTAGGAATACCAATTGGTCAAATGAAGATTGATTATGTTGACTATGGAACTAGAGTTGACATTAATTTCATATTTATGAAAGTTGTTGATATGAAAGAGTTTAGAAAGCAACATAGCGGTAGAATTAATGTTACTAAAAAAGATAATAAACGCAGATGGGAGAGTCAAGCTAACCGATATAGAGAAGTCTATAAAAGCGACTTGACTAAGCCTTGCGTATAGAGGAGAACTAAAATGCATAGATTTAAAGGTAGTGTTCTTAAAGAACTAGCAAAATCGTTTATTAATTCAGACGAGGGTAAAAAATATTTAAAGATGGTCAAAGACAATGTTCCTTATGCTGTTAGAAAAGCTTATTTTGTAGCTGAAACAGTTGACGGGCATACTGCCCCCGTGACTATCATGATTGAGAACAATGTAGTAATAGTAAGTGAATATATTCAAAGTAGTGGAGAATCATTATATATCACTGATTATAAGGTGGCTGACTTACAGGAATCCTTTCGCAAGTCGAGCGAAACAAAGGATAGTAGCACTAAAGACGACGCTACAGTCACTGAAACAGAAACAGTAACTAAAAAAGTAACGCGTCGGCGTCGTACAACTAAAGCTAAATAGTACAATAATTTGACGACTCAGGTCGTCTTTTTATTTGACATTTAATAGATTTTATGATAGTATTTAAACTAATATGAAAGAAGGTAATAAGATGACCCTGTGGTATACAGAGCTTGACAGTAACTGTATGTCTTATGACGCAAGTGTTAAGCCTCGTAGAGACATTGAAGAAATAGTTGCAATTAACTATGATAGTAAGCCACTATCAATTCCTAGTTTAAAACCTAGCAGTGACCCTAGAAATGCGACTAGTTATATGGAGACGTTAACCAGCCACATTGGTCCAGAAGATACTGTGTTTATTCAAACACCTAGTTATATTAAGGACGAGATTGGGCTACTACGTATGATTCATTATCGCGGAGCTAAAGTCATTGGGCTAGTTCATGATATTGACTATTACAGAGGATTTGCGACGAAGGTCGATAATCAGATAGAACTGTTAAAATGCTATGATGGACTAGTTGTAACTGGTACTAGGATGTGTGATATCTTGTTAGAGCATGGTGTTAATGTGCCGATGACTGTTATGGAGCTATGGCCTTATTTAATTAACTATGTGGTACCTTCTAAAGTTAATAAAGGCAGTCATGTAATTAATTATGCTGGTTATTTAGGTCGTGGCCAAGACCTATTTAGCAACAAGCTAGATAATGTTGATACGGTTGAAGTATATGGTTCTAAATCCGATGAACTTTTAGATAGGTCTAGCAATCAAGTTATTTATAAGGGACGTAAGCATCCTGACGATTTACCTAAGAGCATGAGCGAGGGGTATGGGTTAGTGTGGTATAGTAATTCTAAATACTATGAATACACGACTATCAATGTATCTCATAAAGCCAGCCTTTATCTTGTATCTGAATTACCTATTATCGTTAGGAGAGAGTCATATCTTGCAGAGATTGTTGAACGAGATAATTTAGGAATAGTTGTTGACAAGCTATCAGATATTGGCTCTAGTCTATTATCAAGTAATGAGTATAATAAGGTAACGGAAAATATTCATGAGCTATCAAACAGATTGCTGACCACAGGTGAAATATTTATGAACCCGCTTGACGCTTTGTTAAATAAAATGGGACTATTAAGTGCTAGGTTATAACTACTATAGAGTATTAATTACCAGTATTTAATTATCTAGATTCCAACGTAGAAAGCTATAAGTTGAAAAACTTTTAGATTTAACCAGATAAAATGTTTTGATTTGCTGTTATATCAGTAATTGCTGACACTACTAAAAATCTTTAAAAGTAAAGTTATTTTTAGATTTTCTATCTATATTAAACTTTTTAGCTTATATATCCTACAATTATCTTATTGAGTTAGGAGGTTATTATATGGATAAAAAGTTAGATGGAAAGCCTGATAAACAGCTTAGATTAAAAGATTTGGCAGACAACCCTGTTGAGTTGTCAATGTCAGTCGGCATGATTCATGAAGGTAAATCACTAGCACAAGTTCAAAGTTTTCTAAGTGACAGTGGGTTTACATTTTCAATAGCAACAATTTCTAGTTTAAAAAAGAAAGTTTTGACAGCTGATGCAACAGGTCAAAACGTAGAAGACATGATAAAGGGTAAAAAGCAACTAGCTGATGTTAAAGACCGGATGACTGGATTTACTGGTAGTGACGTTCCTAGTCATCCAGAGGATAATTTAAAGAACCAACAGCTAAGGTATAAAGAGCTGAATAAAGAGAGTATAGATGTTGTTCCAGCTGTCAAAGATGATGGTATTGTTAGTATAAGGTCTGCTATGGAAGAAATGATAAATGTTGGTATGCAGACTTTTAGACAAATAGGTACGCTTGACCCAGCGATGACAGCTAAGCTTTTATCAGAATATCAAAAGTGCTTTGGAACGTCTGATTCAGGGCTGACTTTGAACAGTCTTAAACAGTACCAATTAATTGTTATGAGCCAGCAGAAAGCTATGGCTAAGATATTACTTAAATATGTTCCTGATAACAAGCGTGGTGACGCGCAAGCAGAGATGGATAATCGCACAAATGAGATACTAGAGACAGTAGCTCAAACTAAAGATGGTAAAAAACTAATTTCAGAATTAAAGAAAGCAGGATTGGAAATATGACAAACAAAAGCAGAACAGATTCACCAGTAGAAACTGTACCATTTGATTTTAATAAAGCCACATTAGATAAAGGTTTTGAACTGACACTAACTACAAGTAATGGTGAAAAGCGTGCTCAGGCGCGTTTAGGCTCAACTTTTATTGACTTAAAGATTGACGATAAGTACTTTCTATTTACGCAAGGACTAGTATTTTTAAAAGATGCAACTAAGGAAGAATTAACTGATGACTACTTATTTGGTAACATTCTAGGTAAAGGTCTAGTCAGTTATAATACAAGTGACGCTGCGTCTAGGGTTAGTGAAACCCTAATGAAGTATCCTAGTGTCGACATTACTGGATTATCAAATGGGCTTATTAGTCTGTTGAACTCAGACTCAGTTGAGATTAGTACCGAAGACTATCACGCTATTGTTGATTCAGCTTTCAAAGCCTTTGCAAATAGCGAAGACGCGGATTATGACAAAGCTAAGCGGGATATTTACCGGCTAGGTCGTAGGAAGTCTAATTTATCATATACAGTTACTGAAAGCATTAGGTCTTTGAAAGAAGCCTTAGATAAGAACAATTTATATGATTTGTGGCTATCTGGTGTAACACCTGATGTTCAGCCTGACCCTGTATCATTTGGCGATAATTCTTGGGACTATAAAAAGGATAAAATTTAATATAGTGAAAAAGTCTTTATTTACTAAATCTTTCAAATAGGTATAGATTTGTGTAAAATATACCTATGAGGGGGATAGCTCATATGGGTAAACTAGGTAGAAGAAGCATTGTACTATATATAATAGCACTTCTATTTGGACTTGTATCTCATATTTTTCTAGTTATTTTTCTGACTATAGTATCTATTTGTGCGTTGTATCGTCTATATTCAGGATTGATGCTACTTAAAGTTAAAAAAGCTGAGAATTTAAGATTAAAGAGTATAAAGTCAGAAATAAGTAAGATTAAGAGCCAAGTTTAAATAGCAGTTGACAAAGCATACCTAACGTGGTATGCTTTTATTATAGAAAAAGAAAGAAGGAATTTAATATGTATTTAAATGAATTTAAAGAAGAAGTAGAAAAGCTATCTAGTAAATACTGTGTTGGTGGAAACCAGAGTTATGTTACTGTTTACTATCTTGCTAACCCGTATCGTCAGGCTGTTATATCAGTTGCTAATAACCTACAATACAGTTTGGAGAAGCATGTAGCTTCAAGCAAATTTGATAAACTACCTTTTGGTCGTAAGCTATATATGCTATCGTCAGAGCTTGCGGTAACCCCGGTGCTAGAACGTGATGAGGGCTTAAAAGAGGAAGCTAAAAGACATAAGCAGGAACATGTAGTGGATTCGCTTACTCGCCATATTGCTCGCCAGGCACGAGTAACCCAGCATGTTGCAAATAGCCCACAATATAGACATTTAGCTTCACCATCATTATCACGAAAGTCTTTTGGAGAGTCATTCGGTAAGAATATTGCTAATGCTTTTAATAATGATAAGGAATACACCGGTATTAAAGATGCAAAAGGCAATCCTATCTATGTCGGCGATAGTGTCGTAGAGGTGTTTAACTACAAGGATATTCCAAACATGCCAGACTTTAAGTCAAAAGGTAAGCCATTTGTTGTTAAGAAGGACTGTTACCTATATAGTCACTGGATTTCTAGCGGAGTTTCAGAGGGTGCAAGCTTTGGCATTGATAACTTTCTATTTGGAGACGAGCTACTAAAGTGCGACAAAGGCTAATCAAGGAGGCCCGTAAGAATGCTTACTCATGTTTATAAAAAAGTAAATAATCGTAGCTTTGACAAGTTTAATAAGCTACGAGGTACAAACTATCAGCTTGTATCAATTAATGAAGTTCCCATGACTGGTAATGAACTGTTTGGTGCACAAGGCTCGCGCACAGCTTTAGCTTTACCTAACGAAAAGCACCTACTAATGGACGACCGTGGTATTTTAGGAGGTGGCGACATTAATAGTATTGATATTAAATGGTCTCAGACAAGTGGTAATTTATCTATCTTTGAGTTCAGTAAAGAAATTCATGCTATGGTTGCTAACTTTTTCTATACTAAGGAAAACGGAACTAATTATGAAGTTTACGCTTTGTTTACTGACTTAGACGGTCATACCCTTATGCAACAGCTATCAACTAAAATAGGCGTTTTGACAGGGAAAGACGCTAAATTGCTAGCAGATAGTATTGCTTCCAATTTAATCCCTAGCGTCCTGCTAAAAGTTACTACGTCTAACTCTGTAGGATATCCTGGGTATAAGCCTAATATTGAGTCAGTCAACTCATCAAAGGGATTTAAAATGTTTAAGCTAACTAACGGTAGTATGGATAGCTTTACAATTGTTTATGACAAGATTTCAATTAGTTCACTAGATGAAAACACAATCGTGGAGTTTTCCGGGACTAAGAAAGGGCAGTTTATGTGCCTTTACTACAACACTCTATAGGAGGAAAAAATATGATTATCAAACTTAGTTCAGACTATCAGATTAACGTTCAAGCGTATAACAACTGGATTTTACAACGTACAACTGATGCTAAAGGTAACGCTCTACGGGACACAAAAGGTAACCTTAATCCTAAATCATTACGCTATTATCCTAATTTAAGGACATTGTTACGAGCTTACTATGAACAGGAAATTATTGATAATAACGAAAGGTTAACATTAACTGAGTACCTAGAAGAGCTTAAAAAAGAAGAATCTAAAATCAATCAGGCACTTAATAAGAAGCTATGATAGGCTTGGAGGTGACTACAGATGGGCCATGTTAGGAAGTCTAAAAAGGTATATGCCTTTAGTTTTAACGCTGACAAGGCACGAGTTAACAATGGAGCTAGAGTGCTTTTGGAATCTGGCTATGAGAACGGTAAATTTCTATACACACTAGTAGATAAGTTGATTTTAAAAGACGAATTAGAAGGCGGAAGCAATATCATTAAATTAGATAGGCCATTAGAAATATATGGCAAGTATAGGACCGTTGTCAAGTACTACTAGATTAAAGAGGTGTTAATGGTGGTAATTAAGTTTAGAGGAGTACCATTAGAAGACGTCAGTGGCATTGATGGGGTTGACTATGATGGGAAGTTTGTCTACGGAAATTATGTTAAGTATGGCGATATTGCGGTAATTGTTGGAGATGCACTTGAAGTTGGCGAAGATAGATTTTGGCCGTCTTGGTGGGTTCCAGTAGATTCTAAGACAGTAGGGCAGTTTACCGGTGTTGAAGATGTCGATGGACGTGATATTTATGTCGGTGACGAGGTTGAATCGTGGTCTGACGCCAGTGAGCTAACTATGGAGCACAAACTATATAAAGTTGTAGATAGAGGAATATTTAATAATCCAGGATACTATTTAAGTATAGTTGGAGTCCCACAGGATATTTATCCAAGCCTAAGTTTTAGCTTTGGATTGTATAGGGTGGTTGGAACAATATATGACTAGGAGGAACTATCGTGAGGTACATTGAAGTTAATGATGACCTTTTCAACTCTCCTAAGCAGTACGTACTAGCTCATTGTATTAGCGTTGATGCTGAAATGGGAGCAGGTATTGCTAAGGAGTTTAGTAAGCGACTAGGTGGGCGTAAGTATATTGATAAGTATATTAGACCCTATACTAGTAACAGTAAGTGCGTTCCGTCAATCTTAAAAGACGGTAGAGTTATTTATAACCTAGTAACTAAAAACAGATATTATCAGAAGCCTAGCTACAATAGTTTAACCGAGTCTTTATACTCGTTAAAAGAACAACTGTTATCGTCAAGCGATGGCACTGTTGTAAAACTTGCAATGCCTAGAATCGGTAGTGGACTAGATAAGCTAACTTGGAGAAAAGTTAGACGTATTATTAAACAAGTATTTGCAGATACAGACTTTGATATTGCAGTCTATTATGTTAAGTAGGGGTGGTTATCTAATGGAAGACAACAAGTTTTACCTAATTCAAGCTATGCGTGACTTAAATGATGACGATATGGGTGACTTTGAGCTTGTAGATAAGATAGGTTATACATTAGCTATCTTTAGTACCAGTTCTCATGCGATTGTGGCATGGTCTAACCGAGTTTACCAAGACCTAAATATAGCAGACTGGAACGCAGAAAACGTTCAGAACCGGCTTGATGCTAGTTATGAGGAACAGACCGGTAAAAAGAATCACACCATGGTTGTCATCATATCTAAACTAGCTAAACAATTACCAGAATAGCAATTGACAAAGCATACCACTACTGGTATGCTTTTACTATTAAATTAACTAAGGTGGCTAACTAAAATGATTATTGCAGAGGGTAATACTAGAAGGACTGTGGGACAAGTAAAGGAACTTTTCTCTGAGTTACCCATTAACTTACAGGAAAGACTAGTAAAGTGTATTACTTCAATGCTAGATGACAGTATGCCTTTTGTCTATCATGCTGCTCATATGGCTATAGCTAAGCAAATAAAGCCTACATATGACGTTGTTAAGAGTATAGAGAGAGGCGAATATAGCGTAATTGAAGCTAATATTGTACATAACAAAGAGCTAAGAGCGTTAATTAGAAGTGATAGGCATTATTATAGTGTTAAAAGAGAATGTGATGTTAACTTATGTCTAGTAGTTTCTATAACTGGTCATTGCATAGTGACTGTCTACGAAAATAATATTACCGACTGTCACAGCACACTAGATAGTCAAAGATATATTAGTTAGTCGGTTGACAAAGTATGATATATATGATATTATTTTAATATGAAAAAGAAAGAAGGATTAATTATGAAGCTTGTAAAAGGAAATACTGGTAAAGCATCAGGAATGTATCACGTTGGTAATGTAATTTTAGACGACACAGAAGAACTATACATTGTTGCTGAGGTAGGCGGACAGTATGCCCTTATTAATCTATCAAATGGTTATGCAGCTAATAGAGATGATGTTTTGTTTGACTCGGAAAAAGAATTAGAGGAAGCCTATAGCAGTAATGGAGACCGGCTAGTGTTTGGTGAGCATTTAGTAGACTTTAGTAATATTTCACAAGCGTAAATGAAATAATTGAAAGGGGTATTTAATATAATGAGAGTTTATCGTAGAAATGACAAACCGATAGAAGCCTTAAAATTTGACGGTAGCCAGACTAGTATGTTTGGCTATAAAATTGAGCCAGATTCCTTAGTTGATGCAGAAACTAGAGAACAAGCTTACTACAATTTACTAATTAAGCCACTAGCAGACAGTGATTTTCCTGATGAGTATACTGACCTACCTTTAGAAGTTGGCGATTGGGTTATTCTAGACCATGCTCATATCAGTAATGACTACTATAGAGGAATAAGTACTATTGGTGGAGACGAAGAATTTAATAACGAATACATCACTTTCGAAGATATTCCTCGGGTAACGGATTATATCAAGGACTGTAAAGCTAAGCATAAAACACTATTTGAAGCCCTAAACGAGAAAAACCTTCCGGATGACACACGAGCCCTATTATTTACAGATGAAGAGTGGGTAGTAGCACAAGACGCTTTTGCTCAGCTATGGCTATTATACTAAGGAGACACGTAAGATGATTAAAAATGAGATTTGGAAGTCCCACCCAGAGTATCCGTGGGTGGAGGTTAGTACGTGGGGAAGCATTAGAACGTTGGATAGGGTAGTATCAACTAAAAAGGGGACATATGCCGTAAAGGGGAAAGTATTGAGACAGTCCCCTGCAATAGGAGGTTATTTACGAGTTGGGTTCAGCGTGAATGGGAAAAAGGTCACTAAAAAAGTCCACCGACTCGTGGCTCAAACATTTATTCCGAATCCTAACAACTGGGTGGAAGTTAATCATAAGGATTGTAATCCGTCTAACAACTGCGTTTCAAACTTGGAATGGTGCAGCAGCGAATACAATATTCAATATCGAGAAAAATATGGAAAGGCACTAAGCCACCCCGTTTATGCAGTCAACTTAAAAACGCTAGGAGTATTGTGGTTTAAGTCACAAGTGGAAGCTAGCCGTAAACTTGGAGTTGACCCAAGCCGTATTAGTAATGTTCTCAAAGGTAAGTGCAACCAAACTGGGGGTTACTGGTTCACAGAAAGTGAGAATGAAGTCGACAAAGACAAGTTACATGGCATTGCTGACAGTATGCAGTTCAGAGGTGGCGTTTTTGCAGTCAACCTAAACACACTAAGAGTCTTACGGTTTGAGTCCCAAAGTGAGGCTAGTCGTGAACTTGGGGTTCCCCAAAGTAGTATTAATAGTATTCTCAAAGGTGTCCAAAGACAAACTGGTGGTTATTGGTTTGTTGGAGATAATGGTCACGCCGGAGAAGCTGTTAAAAGCAAACTACATGACATTGGCGGAACAGGGCTGAAACTTTAGAAGGTGGGGGTACTATGGTAATTAATTTTGAAAAGTATCTAGCTTAATTTAATAAAAAGCACCAAGATGACAGCGGTATCGCATTAAATAGTCCAGAAAGTGCAGACAAAATAATTAAGTTGCTAGAGTGGAAGGTAGTGCTATATACCAACAAGGCTAGAATTAAAGGAAGAGAATCTTACTACCATAACCGTGTTGCCAATACGAAAGCTACCATTGAAGTCGTTAAGGATATTAAAGCAAATATGCTAAGTAGGAATGGTGACAAACTATGATTGATACTAGCAAGGTTAAAGGGTATTTATTAGAATATCCAGATAAAGAAAGTTTTCCTTTAAGTGATAAAGTAACTATTAGCTTTCATAGTGACGTTGCGGAAGAAGGCTTCTACAGTGAGCAAGACTTTGACAGTAGAAAAGAATTTGAAGACATGGTTAAGAGTTTGTACGTAGATTTCAATAGTGTATTTAATGGTTCAAAGATAACATTTTTAGTGGACTACAAGGAGACATGTAAATGAATGTTAATTATCGTATTGACGATGTATACGCATTTTTACTAGAAGATTCAAAGCATGTAAAGATGTTTACAGAAGATGACTTCGGTGGTAGTTTAGACGCCTTAAGATTCTTTGTAGAATCCTTTTTAGATTCACAGTTTGACGGAGTAATGACTGGGACTGAAATGATTGTGCTAGGGCGTGTAGATGAAAGAACCTGTAATTGAGGGTAATATTTAGGAGTAACTAAATTAAATAATATATTGACAAAGCATATCATATCTGGTATGCTTTTATTATA
>JXWR01002406.1_pt1 | contig 32360 bp, 16 predicted proteins | sample 315541 | NCBI WGS metagenome assembly JXWR01 (sample SAMN03273951, study PRJNA271842) | soil metagenome | isolation source: rice field ambient CO2 | place: India: CRRI Experimental farm Cuttack,Odisha-753006 | collected 2013-12-17
CCAGAAGAAACAGAAGACTATGAGGATGGTGAAGATGACGCTGATGAAGACTCACATGTTGTGGTAGCCGACGAAAGTACAGTAGATGTTCCTTCCAACGACAGTCTCTCCGATAACAGTGATGGCGGATTGTTTCCTGTTAACAGGCCCTCAGTCTCTCATTCACAAAGCCCTAAAAGACCCAAAAAATATCCAAAAAAAGCATTCAATTTTACCACTAAGCGAACGATAGATCTATATAAAATCACGGTTCTTTGTGTCGTCCCTGTGGGACTAGCTAGTTTTATCACCATGTTAGGTTTACTGCGAAACCTGTTCATCCAAAGATTGGATGTAGAGCAATTAGAAAGAATACTGCATGAAATGCATCCCCCCGCATGAAAAGAATAAAAGAAAAATATATAATATATATGTATATGTATATGCTGCAACAGCTCTAACTATGTATCTATATTTACGCTACAAGATCATCCCTACATAATCATTCAAGTTCTCAATTAAGATTCCTGGAAGTTAATATGTTACATGACAGCTGAAGATACAATATCCCTATTGACGACATGGCGCTCATTATAGAAATGAAATATATCTGTTCTTTAAGGTTAAAAAACTCCTTCATATATCAGGCTAGGATACGTTGTTACTTCAAAATAGAAGAGACGATTCAAGAGCAAATCAAGTCGGGTCTTCCATCAAAACCATGGTCGTTCACATCTTGGGGAAAGGTTTCAAAGGTAAAGAGGTCATTAAAATCGCACTGGCCTCTAAATTTTACGGCATAGGTAAAACAACAGCCGAAAAGATATGCTCGAAGTTAGGGTTCTACCCTTGGATGAGGATGCACCAACTATCAGAACCCCAAATCATGAGTATAGCTAGTGAACTGTCGACAATGACGATTGAAGGAGACGCTAGAGCAATCGTAAAAGACAATATAGCTCTAAAAAGAAAAATTGGGAGTTATAGCGGTATGAGACATACATTGCATCTGCCAGTTAGGGGCCAGCATACAAGAAACAACGCGAAAACTGCAAGGAAGCTTAATAAAATCGATAGACGTGGAATTCACACATTTTCTCAAGCAAAAGTACAACATAATCCGTCCCTTTGGTCTTGTATCTTTGGCAAGTGATTATACTCTCCACATATAAACAAATTAAAGCCACGTTCATATTCTTAATGGCTAAGCTTTATGTCGTAATACATATATCCATCAAGCATCTTCAATGCACGAGTATATTTTGTGTTGTCACTCCCTGTATATAATGTATTTGTTAATTATATAATGAATGAATATCAAAGCTAGATCATATTTCGTAATCCTTCGAAAATGAGCTCCAATCACGTAATTCCATTAAATGTCTCATTGTTGGACGTCCATGGGGACAATTCCAAGGCTTATCAAGTTCACTGAGATTATGAACGACTCTGGTCATAGTCTTCTTATTCAGCGGTTTACCTATCATTATACTACTTCTACATGCTCTCATAGCAAACATAGAACGAATCTTGGAACATCTGATGTTGTCTCTTCGTAACCCACCGTCTTCTTTGATCAAATGTATTAGTTCATTAAAATCACCCAAATCAAAAAGGGTTTGTTTGGACGTAGGTAAGCTTAACAGCTTAACTCTGGAGCCAAACTCTTCTTCTTCGTCAATTTTCAATTTGAATCCATTCTTTTCAAAAACTGGTAAATTGTCCAGTACCACAAGTTCATCAATGACACTTAATTCTACCGGCTGAGGTATTATCAATTTCTGCGATTTAAAAACTGTCACGGCCTGCAGTGTTTCGAAATTATACTTTTCATCACTTGCATGCTGATCGACAATAAACAGATCATATTTGTTATCAACTTTTCTGGTCACTATGATAAATCCTAAATTAAATTGTCCAACAACCTCCATTTTTTTAAAATCATTTTTTGAAACTGTTAACGTCAGATACTTTTCTCCTTGTTCGAAATCCTCTAGTTCGTCCTTATTTTTGATAATGTTTTCTTGAGCTTCTGATTTTCTTTTACTTATGATGCTACTCATTTGTTTGCCATTTTTACTTATTTCTTTAAAATTTTTTGTGCTTAAATTGTACTCCAATATCTCATCCTCGAATTTGCGATGCGTCAATCCATCACTCAATGACCTATAATTATCTTTGGAAATCGATTTACGTGAGTTCTTTAGAGGAGTTCTCACATTGATTTCAACTGGCTCAATCTCTGCGTATATAGAGTCAGCTTCATCATCTTGTTCTGTGTCAGTACTTCCTCTTCTTTCTTGATGACAGCAGTCATTTGTATGCTCATGACATTCATTATCTACAAAAACTAAACCATCTGCTTGTGATAGAACCGCTTTTTCTTGGAACTTTTCACCGTCAATATCAAAATAAACTGGTTCTTCAACAACTTTTTCCAAGCTACGTGCTTTATCTGGACTAGTTATATTTTGAAATTCAGGATTGGAAAAATTATTCAGGTTCAGATCACTTAGGTTTTGAGAATCTGTTTTGATACTTGGCAGCTTCTTAGTCGGTGTGCTTGAGTTGCCCTCATCCAATACAACTGATGAATCAACCGAAACTTCACACTCCGAACCGATGACATCAGTGACATTAGTATAATTACCGTCCATCACAGAAGTTAGTTCTGTACCATTACTTTTGTCTATTACGCCAGTAGTTCCTTCACAAGTACTATTAAAATTTGCATGATTGGATTGATTACTTTCGCTTCTGGCGCTATGATAGTTTTCATTATCGGATTCGTGTGTTGTGCTTCTATCATCAACGACTTCCGTTTTAAGTCTTTTCTGAGCTTGTTGTTCTGATTGTGAGCACATTCTTTTGGGAAGAGCTAATTCTTGTCTATTGTAATAATCACTGAGAGTTGTTTTGAAAATATCAATGACGGCCCGTTCGTTGTGCAACAGTATCACTCTTTTGTCTGGAGTGACGTTTACATCAATTAAGCTCATGGGTAATTCAAGATTGAGAAATACTGCCGGAAATTGAACATTATTGAACGTTTTGTAAACCTCATTGCAGCATTTTAAAAGCGTAGAGTATTCCACTGGCCTTTTATTTACATAAATGAATTGCCTATCCTTACTATTTCTACCACAACCAAACGAATTCTGTGATATATAGCCCTTCACTCGAATTTTATAATCGAGGTCTAAGAAATCAGGATCATCGGTGTATTTCCCAAGCATTCTATTCTTAAAGGGGTTTAAATCAAGCACTAAATCAACCTCTTCAAGCCCACGCATACCACCTGCACCGAATACTGAGGATATATTCTTTCTCATACTTGAATTTCTCATTGTTGATAGAATTAGATTTTTTTTACCCTTTGGTGTGATATTCCAAACTGAAAATTTGATGGCAGCATTTATGATTGCATAACCTTGTATAACTGTGAGACATTTGGTAAACTGGCGCTTAAAAGTTTTGCTAAATTCTTTCTGTCTAACAGGCAAGTTATGAAATAACTGCGAAACTAACACGGTCGTCCCTTTATTTCTTGATGTCGTTGTCTTTGAAGTAATGTGACCGACCATATCATACTCCAACTTATCCGCTTTTGGTGGTGAAGTTGTTGTTATGACACTTAGTTTAGCTATGCCACATAAAGAAGATAGGGCCTCCCCTCTAAACCCTAACGTCTGTACTTTAGCAACGTCTTGAAATTTCGCAATTTTTGATGTGTAATGTTTTAAAGCGAAAAACTCATAATTTGAAGGGTCTATGCCATCACCATTGTCAGAACATTCGATAGATTCAAGACCATAATCTTTAAAGATTATTTCGATCTGGTTTGCGTTCGCATCTATACTATTATCAACGAGTTCTTTCACTGCAGTTGTTAAGTCGGTGATAACTTGTCCAGATGTAATTCGATGAACATCTATATCGTTTATCTGATGAATTTGTGTCATGCTAAATAAATATTTCACAGGGATATACCTCTGTTCCTTTTGCTTACACCTTTTTTCTGTCTCAATTAATAAGTTTTCGATGTGGTGGAACATTTTATCGCATAATGATTATTAAGAGAGACGCGTCTTTTCTTTTCGCGTTCTGTTATAGACGATTTTTATAATATTTTATCAAATATCAATTAACTATTGAGGTCATTAAAATCTGTATTAGAATCGGTATTAATCTGTGCTTTCTAGAGTTCTAGCTATGTACATTTTGAAAAGAATATATATTATAACGAAAGCTTGGCTGACAGTACGCCCACAAACCGCAGCAGCGGTTTATAATTAAATAGAATTCACTAGTTGATACATATGCATATGTTATTATCACTACTCCAGATTCATGAATTTTTTCAGATTTTCGTAACATAAATAGCTGATGGAAACTGCTGGACATACTTTTGCTAAAGTTGGTACTAGACCTTTAAATAGACCTTGATAACCTTCCCTTTCTAGCGTCTTTAACAAAACATCTTTAAAGCCGTTATACACATAAGGATGTGCATATGTTCCTTGGGCTTGTAGTCTTGTTCTTAAAAGATTGATTGGATAAACAACAGAAGCTCCTACAGTTCCACTGAATGCACCCATTGGAAGTACAACCAGGTTGCTTAGAGTGACCTGATCTTGTGGTAGGTTCAGGGTCTTTGCCTGTTTGGCAATATACCATTTTTTTAAGGCAGAAAAAGTCCCCAAATCTAATGCAGCATAGGGAAATATGCCCACTATACCGACTGTGACACCTCTGTAAAATAATCTGAGCCCACCCTCTCGAAACATATCTTTTGCAGTCTGAAAAAGCAAATTATTCCCCTTCAACTTTGTGTCCAAAGGAGCGCACTGCACCCTGAATTTCAAAGTATCTATAGGATAAACGGAAAACTGAGCTGCCATACCAGCTAAACCACCAGCAATGTAAGTAGAGAACTTTGAAAGATCTTTTGTGTCGCGGCAGCCTTCTAATTTGGTCATTATTTTCTTGGTGACCTCGAAAGAACCAAACTTTATCGAACTTTCTGGAAAAACTTTGATGACGTTTAAACCGTTCCCAACATAAAAAGCCTTTATCCCGCCTTGCCTATATAAGCTTTTGACAGCCTTTGCTAATGGAGATGATATCTTGTTTATGTCAGCATTGGGGTTTTTAGCAAGGAGATCTGTTTTTGAATTTAACAAGATCGAGGATAGATCCGTTCTTGCGATGAGAAACACTTTCAGTCTATCAAATGGCGCGGTACAAGTCCTTGAAACAACACCTGAAATACCACCAGCAATAAAAAACCCGAACCCACGAATGAAATCGTTTATGAGAGTAACATCTCCCTCTGAGGACAGATCGACATCTTCGTTGAATAGGTAAAAATAGGAATAAGCAGTATGAAGTCTCGAACCCTGCTTTCTCGGTACCAGCAGCAAAAAGTCTCTCCATTGATCATATGTAACGTATAAATCTGAGTCGGTGGTTTTCTTTGACCGATCATTATCAGTATTCTTTTTGTGGCTAGCCTGGCCTCGTAGCGCAATGTTGGCTTTTCTCTTTGGAAACGCCCATTCAAAAAACCTCGAGAATTTGTTCATCTTTTCATTTGAAAGTTCATGATTAAGTTCATTATTACATATGCTCTGGTTGTCGAGGTCTGACAAATACCTATTTATTTCGTTAATGCCAATCTTACCGTCATGATCTAAATCTATCCTCTGGAAGCCGTTCCAAATTTGAGATTCGGCATTGGAAGCATACTTCTTGAAATCGCTTAAATCAACTAAAGAGTCCTTGTTAACATCCATTGCAGTAAACAGCATTTTGATTGCCTCATCATTTCCCTTGAGCGGATGGTCGTTCTTCTCAAAAGCACTTATCAGATTATCTAGAGTAACTTGACCATTTCCCTTAACATCAAGTTCCTTGAACAAACACGCATACCGTATATCTCGCTGCTTGTCCGTCTCGCAATTTTTCAGCAGCATTTAGACCGTCATTCGATTGAATTAAACGTTATTTGCCCCTTCAAATATTCAATATTTCCCATCGCTAATAAAAAAGCTGCATTTTTATTTATTACTTTTTAAATATCATATTTGACGATCGTGTAGGACCCCTATGATTTAACATATCAAGAATGAATGAAAAGAACGTCAGAAACACAAGGTTAATTGCCTGTTATAATCAGACGATTGTAATATAACCATAGAGTTAGTGGGTATTGGAAAGGCCGGTAAAGATAACAGGGATCTCTGAAAAATGCCCAAGTTGGAACAATTCGAAATAAAAAAATACTGGCAAATCTTCTCGGGTTTGAAACCAATAGAGAATAAGGTAAACCATGACCAGGTTTTACCAATTCTTTATAATTCCAAATTAGATTCATCGGTTCTAAACAAGATTTGGTTTTTAGCTGATATTGATGACGACGACAATTTAGACTTTGAGGAATTTGTAATTTGCATGAGATTAATATTTGATATGGTTAATAAAAACATTAGCTCTGTTCCAGATGAATTGCCTGATTGGTTGATTCCAGGGAGTAAGGTGAATCTAATCAAAGAAAGAAAGAAGCGCAAGCAAATAGAAAACGCAGACTTGCCTCCAAAGAAGGAAATCAAAGTAGATTGGTACATGTCTCCAGATGATTTGAATCAATATGAAAAAATTTATAATAGCTGTGCAAAACTAACCGATGGTACTATTACATTCAACGAACTGTCAACAAAACTTTCCACAAAATTTTTTAACATCAGTAAGACAGATTTAAATAAAGTTTGGAGTTTAATTAACCCACAAAATTTGCCATCAATTGATAGAGATCCTACTTTTTATTTTATTCACTGTTTAAGACAAAGAAATGATTTGGGTGCTGAAATTCCAGCAAGTTTACCAAATTCTCTGGCGGAGGTGTGCAATAAAAAACAACTGAGCTATGATTTACGGTCTTCTCAACCTCCTACAAAGAGAAAAGAAGAAGCTAACGAAGTGGACAATCTGCGTGACAATGGGCAGAACTCGAGTTCCGATAGCAGTGGCAGTAACGTGCTTTCAAATGAAAACAGTATAAAGCAAAAATATGCTTCTCTGACAGATGATCAAGTTGCGAACATGAGAGAACAATTAGAAGGCCTTTTGAACTACAAAAAGAGTGAAAAAACTCAAGGAGGCTCAAAACTTTCTAAGCGGATTAACATCAGGTCGATAACTGATGACTTGGATAACATTGAACAGCAGGTTGAAGTATTGGAGAATTACTTGAACAATAAGAGACACGAATTGCAAGCATTACAAGCAGAAATCAATTGACACCGATAATTAATTTTATGTACATGAATGTGTAATATTTACTGTTTGTTATTTCACTTGTAAACTTTTTTGATTTGAACTTCAATCTATCCAGTAACGGTGTGGTGTATACTTATTTTTTCCTTTTCTTCTCTGCCGGAATTCCATAAAATTTTTACTGTTCAGCGTTCTTTACATATTTATATAATAGAATATGTCATATAAAGAAACAGTGACTTAGTTTCTGTTTTACTTTTTTTCTCCTATTTCTACCGTGATTTTGATTAGTTTTTTCTTTAATTGTTGCTATTCACTGTGCTTTTTAAATAGTTCCACTATTTCCATCATACTCATTCTCACGCTTCAGCTAGATAGAGCTGTTGTAGTAAACTCAACTGCTTTAGTGAATAATTTAAACACGTTTTCATCGATTAATTTCGCAGCATTTAGCTCCTGCATGACTTTTGAAATTTCAAGAAGAAATCTATGGGATTCGACAAACTGTTCATCAAGATTTGGTGTGGATTTGTAAGTGTTGAATTCAGTAGCAACTAAAGACAATGCATCATTCTTGGCATTACCATTGTGAAGATATTTTTGTAAGAAAAACTCCCACATCATAGCCATTATAGTATTTGGGGAATCTAATTTGAACGGTAAATATCTAACAATCTTTCTTGCCCAACCAAAGTTATCAAGTGATAATCTATTAAACTCGCCAGAAGTTAAAGATGAGATCAAAACGGCTTCAAAAAGTTCATTTAAATTTTCCTTTATGAAAGAAAGATGATCTCTAAAGATCAAAGTTTTCTTATCGATTGGTCCGTGGTAATTTGATGGCTTTTGGTCCACTTGGAATAAAGTTAATACACGCGTAATCAATAAGACGTACAATGATTCTTCAGGATATGAACGAAGAGTGGCTTGAGATAGGGCTGAGGGAGCCGGTGGTTGAACTTCTTCGTCAAGTTTTAAGACATCGCATTTCAAAAATACCAAAAAGATAATAACTGATTCGTGATACTTACGGTCAATATTGAGCTCATTTAATTTTAATAATACCTCACCCCATCTTGTAGGCTCTAGCAGTTTTTCCTTGAAATCAAAAGTGAAGAACTCCAATAGTACTAGTAATCTTAAGAAATTGGTCGACAATAAATTAAATGGTGAGTTTAATTTGGATTCGATTGGTACGGAGTTTGGGAAAATGACTTTTTCAGATATAAAATCTTTCGCCATATTGCTAGAACCATTTATTGTTGTAATAAACTCAGAGATAGAAAACTCCTTTTCATCAGACGTTTCTGTTTTAACAATTAAGTGGTTGATAGTTTCAAACATAGAAGGTGACATCCTGTTGGTCAAAGTGGTAGGCTCATTTGCCGCATACCACTTGACTTGTTTAATTTGTTTAATCTGATAGTATCTGTTAATTGGTTGAGTTAATAAATTGATTTCTTTATTCTTGAAGATTTCAACGGACTTGGAAACCAGTTTCCTGTAGGATGTAGAAGATCCTCCGCCCAATGGAGGCTCTTCAGGATAAACCCCTGTGACAATTGCGTCAAATAATTTTCCAGTAACCAGTCCTATGGATCTATAGAAATAGTATTCATGAGGTAACATTTGGCCGATAAAATCATGAACATCATTAGGAATATCTCTTGGTTTTCTAACCTCTTTAGTGCTGGATTTTTCATAAGTTAACTTTTCACTAGCGTTCTTAGTCACGGTGGTAGCAGGAGAAGCACTAGATGACGCAGAAGATGGTGAGGAAAGATTACTCTTTTTTCCATCCTTGTTATTCTTTTCACTGTCCTCCTCTGAAACAACGATCTCTTGAACAAATAATTCAACTTTACCTGTATCTTTCAAGACCGGCATGTATCTTAATGCAGAAATACCTCTTTGGTAGTTTTGAATATTCTCTTTGGAGTCATTTTGTAAGGTTGTAGATAGTTGATAGGCATAGAAGTTTGTACCTGTATTCAAAACCATTTCTAGAGCAATATCAAACAGCTGAGGAACTGGATAAATTTGCAATGGTGGTAAAGTTGTTGGTTGCAAATCATTACCTACAGCCATAGCAATATCGATAAACTCTTCATGGGTACAACCTAAATCCTTCATCACTCTTGACCTGTCAATGAATCGAAATTCTTTATTTGGAAATTCCATACCCAAAATGAACCTATCAACACAATCTAGCATCAAACAATCAGTTGGGCCGTAGATCGCATCAATATAAGCGCTATTCAATAAATATGCTAGTTGAAACCAAGAGGAGTAAGGAGCCACTTGGTACATATACCCATGCTCAATAAAATAAGCGATCAAATCGTTTTGGTAAGCTTTGGAGTCAATTGTGGTGTTATGTCTGAATGGCTCTTGGGGTTGAATAGGCTGGTCAATATAGGAATTCTGATTCGAACTAATCAAGTTGTTCCATTGTGTCCAGCCTCTACTTCTCTGTAAAAGAACGGATTCCGTGTTGGATCTTGTTGTGGCATTGGTACCGCTGCTGGAAGTAGTGGTTGACGAAATCGACGCAGAAGCAGATGCTGCAGTAAAATGGCCCGATGCCTCTAATTGGTTGTAAGTCAAACCACCATTAAAGACAAAAATAGGGGTAATATTGAAATCCTTGAATATCTTTAAGTCGCTTTCCAAATACATTTTTAAACTGGTAGGGAAACCACCAATGGCATCCAAATACTGTTCTCTTTTATTGGTCAACAATCTGGAAACATAATGGTTGACGTCTATACCCAGGGTACAATTATTCAGAGCCTCAATGGCATAGGATCCTACTAGACCTCTTTCGAAAAGGAACGATTCCAATGACTTGATTGCCATCGCTTAATTTGCTATTAATTTTTCTGCCTTTAGTACTTTATAGTTCAAAATATCTGAATTTTTGTTATGAATAAATAAAGAGAGTGAAACAGTCTTTATCAGTCAGTCACGCTAAAATAGTTAATGGACAAATTTGGTAATAAATGATTGTAATTTACCAATGTGATTTTTTGTTTTCAAGGTTATAAAGAATTTAAAAGGAAAGGCAAAAAACAAAAAATAGACCAGATATAAGCGAGACAGTTATTTCTTCAATGTAGTTCAATGGTTATTACGTTAATGTTAATATAATAACAATAATAATTAAACAGTCGAGCTGACAAGCTAGAATAACTCTAGCGTGCTACGTTCTTGCTTTCCAGATTTTTCATCATTTTTCGTCTTGTTCTTAATATCGTTTCTCACGGTAGTATTATAAGTACACTGTCGATGCCATCTACGAATGGGTAAAAGGAATCGAAGATTATGCTATACATGTGTATGTTTACTTAGTTGTTGAGGGCTCTAACATTCCCCTGAAGCTCCTCGTATCTTTGTGAGAGAATGTGCACACGGGCAGATAAGTCAGCCAGTTTATCCATGGTTGGTTTGAATGGTTCTGGGTCATAAAGGACTTGACCTTCTCTTCGAAGTTTATCGCGAACCTTCCGAAGCATAAGGATGAGTAGTGCTTGCGACTCGCGTAATTCATTGATCGATTGATACAGTCCGTCTAAATCGGTGGACAATACTGAATACACCGACAGTTCAACTGGATGGACGCCAGTACCGTCAGCGCTTATACTATCCCCTGCCATTGCAAAATCCTCTTTCTTCTAAATACTAATGAGACTATATCTACAGTTCTTTTTCCTGGAAATATTGGAGGTGTTTTAACTGTTGATGAGCTGTTTTGGTGGTTTAGCCTCCATTCTTATTTTAAGTTCTACTTCTACGGTTTTTTTCGCTCAGTCATTCTTCCTGCTTAACACTGGAAATGAACAAAACGCTAAGTAGTTTCCCATTTAAGAACACACATAAAAGTACACATTTGTTACAATTTACATACGTAGTAATAAAGAAAAGTACTATAGTAGCACTCGGCATGGTTGAGTTGTTAAGATTGATTTCTCTTTTCTTTTTTTGCTCGTACATTGCGGCATCAAGATAATTTCGTGACACATACTCTTTACCATCGATAGAATTATTGCTTCTCTTCGGATTTTTTGTCCCCAGTGGTTGTAGACTTCTTGCCACCAAAGACTCCGGCCTTTACTTTATCAATTGTTCCTAATCCGGTGCTTACAACATTGGTTCCTAAGGCGAAAACTGTAGAACCAGCTTTGATGCCTGTACCTAATCCTTTCGTGGCAAAATTTCCAAGCCCTGCTTCACGTTTGACTACATTGGTAGTATAGCGGGGTTCAAACTCAAATTCAAGATGTAGCACACCGCCATCTTCTCCCTTTGGTCCCACTAACGGTATATTAAAGGTGGTATCGCTCTCTGGATCAATAGTAGATAATGGAACAACGGCTTTTCCAATACTCCTATTGGAGTTAGTGGATTCGTAGTCTTTCACGTTAATTGTCAAGTAGTCATTGACACGATTTGAAACTTCGATAGTTTTGCTTTCGTTCCAGGTAGGATTTAGTGTCTTTTTTTGAACTGCGGTTTTAAAGAAGGGTGATGTGCTCTTTTCATTCAAAAAGAATTCGACATATGGATCGGAATAACCATTCTTATTAACACCAATTAGATTTTCAGCACTTTTAGCGGTGATTTTCAAATCACCAGAGTTAGTTATCAAGTCTGATTGAGGCAATTCCGTGGCAGTTACGGGGAACCATGACACTTGAACTAATAGTTTGGCACTCTTTTTCCCTATTAGATTTAATACGGAAGGTTTGTAATAACAGTTCCTCACCAATTCAATTGTTGGAATGTTGACTTCGCAAATAAAATTTTCCGCCTTATTCGCGTCTTTAGTCTTTGTTACCCTAAATGTAGTCACGGACCATTCCAGCTCTTTTATCATGAAATCGCCCGACCAGCCTGTTTTAATGGTCCTAATAGCATTTTTTGCACTAGTTATCGCTGCGTAACCACAGGAATCAAAAAATGTTTGAACATAGAGCCCAGGCTGAGGTAGTTCCCCGCCTAATACAGTAACACCTAGTACACCAGCATTGTATTGCAGCAATTCATCGAGGTCAAGCTTCATTTTGTAACTATACATGTCATATTTTTCGGTGAGCCTGAACTCTTCCTTTTTAATTCTTTCTTTCTCCTCCTTTGAGATATTTTTGTCATCCAGTGTACTTTTCTGCTTTTCTAGCTTATCTTTTTTCTCATTAATCTCGTCAACTTCCTTCGCCTCTTCCAAGCTTAAAACAGGAACAACTGGATAAAATGATAAATAATACGTAACGGTCCCCTTTACACCCTTCTTTCCAATTAAGTTGCCAGTTCTTGGAGCGTTGTCAATAAAAATGGTATATTTATCGTCATTGTCTTTATGATATATATTCTGAGTTTGAATATTAAGGCTCCCGAGATTATGATCATCGCCATTTGTATCTATACCGAAACAGTCAATTGAGACTTTTTGTAAGGGAGATGTGACAGACACATAAATTGATTGGTTCCAGATAGGATTCAATGTCTCTATTCTTTCATTTGTCCTACCTCTTGCCACACCATTGACGGATACTTTGGCGTATGGACTTATCTTTCCTAAGCTATCTGGATTTCTCAAGTTTTCAGCCTTATTGATAAACACTCTCAACATACCGATAGGAGTAGTATATCCTACACTTTTCAATCCAAGGTCGATATCTACCGGCCTCCAGTAAGTGGTGACTTTTAATTCTCCCTTTCCATTCCTTAAAGGAATCCATTCTTTATTGACTTCTGTTCTATCTATCAAATGATTTAATGGTTGTACCGAAGATGAAATTACTTTACCACTCTGATCCTTCAAAACAAATCTACAGATAGTCTTTCTACGGTCTGTTACCACAGAATAATAATCTGAGTTCCATTTCAAATGGGCAGTTCTTTTCTCTTTCTTTGTGGTCATCACCAATTCTGCATTGACATACAACTCTGCAAAGACGAATTTTTTGTCACTTAGTTCATCCAGTCCCTTGAGTTCGCCAATAGTAATTTTGGTGATACCTGTATTCATATCCGGTAAAGGCTCCTCATCACCGTTCAGTAATTTTTTTGGTTCAATAGTGGGGAAAAATCGCAAATCAAATGTCAACTCACCGACAGGTTTAGAATTTCTTAGGAAATGTACCTTTTCATTTTTGTGATAGTGATTTGCATGTAACTTATTCAAGTTGAAAATTACTGTACCCATTTTTTTGTCACTTAAGGTTTCGCGTTTGTCATATACGGCTATTGTAAGTGGATCAGTAAAAGATTGCAACAGAATGTAAATGGATTCATTCCAAACAGGATTAGCAGAATTTTTAAAAACCTTAGTTTTACCGACTATTTTACCAGAGAGCTCAAATGTCAAGTATGGGTCAACTGTTTTCTTGATCATGCCCACAAGTTTTCTTAATCCATGGGCATTTTTGACTTTGATTTCCAAAACACCTATAGGTAAGCCAGTCTTGGAAAGAAGTTGTGGTATATTAAGTTGCAAAGAGAAAGGTGGGAGTAAAACAGGGCTCAAGTATTTAAATGCCATTTTTTGAATCAATCTCATTAAGCCTGGAATAGCCAGGATTTCCCAATTAAAGACGGAGTTACCCAATAAACGACTAATAAAATCAACTTCAGGAACTTCCAATAACTGAATATTTATAGTTTCAACAAGAGGCAAAGTCGTCATCAATTGGAAACGAAATCTAACAAAAACTTGAAAAAAAATATCAGCAACTGAAACAGGTATGTCCATTCCGAATATCTTTGCCTTTAATACGACATTGGAATTTACGTAATTCCTGCATTGTTTTGCATCAAGATCAGACATGTCGTGTGGAGTGAATGATAGACATACGTCCATGACTACGACATCAGATTTTGTATTTTGGAATGTCTTTATGGCATCAATTCTTGGAGGCTTCACACCTAACGTAAATTGATCCAGCCAGATGGCTTTTATAAACTTTGGAATTGCCACATTTTCAGATAATGCAGTATTTGTACCATCGACAATTTGTTGGGAGACAGAAGGTTCGATAATGGGCCAGTATTTATCTAAAAAGGTGTTTAACCATTCGACAGATTCATAATCACTAGTAATTTTCTCTACAGTTTGTTCTTTCTGGGCTAAATCCCTTAACGATTCCCTATATTTTTTGGACGAAGTTCTATATAACATTCCTGTGGTTAGCATCACGATAAGGACGGACGCGAGAGAGAATTTAAAATAGCCCAGCACAAAGGAACATAAACCAGCGATGATGAGAATAGCGACTTCATGATACCAATCACCATAGAATTTATCTGGTAAAAGGTTCCCCAAAAAAGTGTCCTTGTTTACGTCCACTAAAAGGTCTTCGGAAGTTAACTCGTCCTTTTCCTCCCAACCACCAACTTGTTTCCAACCAACGTACGATGGGTCTTGTTTTTCTCTTACTATTGATGTACCATTGGTTTCAACTTCAGATTTTATTGGAACAGCATCCTTCACAACATTCTTACTTTCCACCTTCGTGGCTTCATTAATACCAGGCATGGAGCTTACCTGCTCCGTTCGAGTTTTCGACGAGTTTGGAGACATTCTTTATAGATGTCCTTTTTTTTAATGATATTTGTTAAAGAACAAAAAGTCAAAGCAGTTTAACCTAACACCTGTTGTTGATGCTACTTGAAACAAGGCTTCTAGGCGAATACTTAAAAAGGTAATTTCAATAGCGGTTTATATATCTGTTTGCTTTTCAAGATATTATGTAAACGCACGATGTTTTTCGCCCAGGCTTTATTTTTTTTGTTGTTGTTGTCTTCTCGAAGAATTTTCTCGGGCAGATCTTTGTCGGAATGTAAAAAAGCGCGTAATTAAACTTTCTATTATGCTGACTAAAATGGAAGTGATCACCAAAGGCTATTTCTGATTATATAATCTAGTCATTACGATCGACTTCTATTTGTTTCTGATATAAACATATAAAAAGAATGGCGCTTTCTCTGGATAAATAATATTCAATCCTCTTCATTGAACGAAACATCTGATCCTTGGTTTTCCTCTTCATCATCTTCGATAAAACTGTCGTCAGATAATTCTAAAGTTTCAACGTAAGATTTCTTAGGAACCGACGCAGCTCTCGACGATCTTTGTCTCCTTGATCGTTGTGGTATAGCATCATCTTCATCTTTATTGCTATCTTCCCGATCAGTGTATGAATCTAAAATTTCTAGGTCGCTTTCACCAGATAGTTCCACAACTTTTTGTTGTTTCCTGACTGGCTTCTTGGCCAATTTAGGTTTCACAGCTGTTTTTTTAGCGGTTGTTTGATTTTTTTTAGTGGCTACATCGTCCTGTTCTGGTGTATTTTCCTTCGATGTAGCGGAAGTTGAACCCATTTTGTCAAAAATCGTGCTAATTTTTTTAAACTTGTTCGAAATCTTACTCAGTTCGCCCTCATCTTTATCTTCTTTCTTTATGTCGAAAATAGAAGAAGAACTCGTGGAAGAAGGAGCATTCTCTTCTTCTTCTGTTTTTGTTTCTGAAACAGAAGGCGTTTTCTCTTTTTTAATCTTTGTAGGCGCCTTGCTTTTGGTTACTAGTTTTTGTTCTAACAAAATCCTTTCAAAATTCTTATCCTCTAACTTAATTTTTTTGCCCTTTCTAGCAGTACTTTTCTTGTTTTTTTTTGATGGGTCGTAGTCTTCGTCGTCAACAAGCTTTCTTTTTCCTTTACCTTTTGTTTTGCTCCCTTTATTGGGAACATTACCACCGCGAGCTTCTGCATCTCGTTGCAAAAATTCTTGATATCCCACCTCAAAAGCCTTCAAGTCAGTGTTCCATATATCTTTCGCGGAAAGTTTTAACAAGTTTTCCAACTCTGTCTCCTTTTCTTGTTTTTGTTTCAACAGCTTTTCATATCTTTCCTTGGTCAATGACCATATTCTCATTCCTAATAAATATTCATATGTGCCATATAGTTCTTCAGGACCATTTATAACATTTTCAGTATCTTCGTGTGAACTTTCTTCATCTTCTTCATCAGAAGTTGCGCCTTTTACGTCGTTAATTTGTTCAGCTATCTCATCCTTAGGACTTCCATAATATGGTTTACCTTCCTTATTAAATCTGGGGAACCCTAAATTCTCAAGTTCTTGGATAATAGCGTTCCTAGGCTTATTGGTGACTGTTAACTCCTTTTCAATAATCATTTTAATAAATTTTACTTGGAAAGAGTATTTCTCTACCTCCCACTGTAACCTTTCGCTCATATGGTCTTTTCTTTTTTGATAGTATTCTAGTCTGACGTAGTAAAATTCGCTTAATATTTCATTCACGGAATTGTACTTCTTGATTTTCCCGTGAGGATCAAATGCGACCATATTCATCAAACTTATAGGCGAAATTAGTTTAAATCTTTCATAAAAACCTATTTTCCTTGTTTTAGCCATTTCCTCAGGTGATAGCGTGATTATGAATTTGATGTTATCATCGTGCTGCTCCTCCATATCTTTGATCCAGGGTTTTATTTTATCGTTACCGCTTAAACCTAAAAGTAAGTACTCCTTTATAGTCGATGTCCAAGTTCTAGCTGGCAACTCAGTTATTTCTAAGACGTTATCTCCAATTTGTTCAATCCTACCGTACATTCTGTAACGCAGAGGCTCAATTTCTTCTATAGTACCGGTCCATCCCCTAAACCACGGATGCATTTGCTCAAGCTCCTCGTCGTTCATTAAATGTCTTATATTCTTTATAATTTCCAATGGGTTGAATGGAGGAATGTAAGTACTCCAGCCAGTGCCAATACCCTCAGCACCGTTAACAAGAATCATAGGAAGAATTGGTAAATACCACTCTGGCTCCACTGTTTTCTCATCTTCTTGTATATATTTGTATAATGGATCATCAGCAGGGTGAAATATCTTACGAGTTAACTTGTTCAATTCTGTGTAGATATATCTCGCTGCCGCTGCATCTTTACCACCAGTGGCTCTGGTACCGAAAGCACCGTTAGGTAATAGCAAGTAAATATTGTTGGACCCAACAAAGTTTTGGGCTAGCCCAATAATAGTTTGTGCCAATGACTGCTCACCATGGTGATATGCCGTACATTCGCTCACGTATGGTGCAAGTTGAGCTACTTTCAGTTCCGACTTTAAATTTTTTTTGAAACAACCATAAAGAACTTTTCTTTGGCCAGGTTTAAATCCATCTAAAACATTGGGAATCGACCGTATATTATCGGCCAAAGAAAAAAGAATTAATTCCTTATTAATGAAGTCGCTAATTGGAATCTCTTTTAAAGTAGGGTCTAAAACAGTACCAGGTTCGTATTGTCTCAGCCATTCTTTACGGTCATCTGCCTTTTTCTTGGAGAAAGCTAAATCAATGTAATCTTTATCATTACCCTGCAAAGAATGGAATATTTTCAAATGTCTGTCCAAGTTCGAAAAATATTCTCGGACTTCTTGTGCTAAAGAAGTCCCTAATCCTTTATAATACTTCTGCTTCCAAGTAAATTTGTGCGATTCTTCCTCTCTCCATTTTTCATAGTCCGGCATATTGTAGAATGCAATAGTGTTTTTTGTTGGTTTAGTGATGGAAACTTTGATGATCGGAGTTATGAATTCAAGTAAGAAACCTTGGATATCCAAAAGACCAGGAAATGAGCTTTCTAAAAAGTTTATAATTAAACCTTTAATATGCGAACCATCATGATCTTGATCGGTCATGATCATAAGATGCCCATATCTTAAAGATTTTGTATCTTCATATTTCTTGCGATGTTGTAACCCCATAATTTTTTTAATGGCTTGAATTTCCGCGTTTTTTAGTATCTGATCAGCACTAGCCTCTCTAACATTCAGCATTTTACCACGAAGTGGATAACAACCATAATAATCTCTACCAACAACAGCTAAACCTGCAACAGCTAATGACAAGGCGGAATCCCCTTCTGTCAGAACTAAAGTACATTTATAGCCTTCTTTTGTACCGGCTTTGTTGGCATCTTCCAGTTTAGGGTAATTAGTAATTCTGCTTTTCCTTGTACCATCAGACTTCTTTAGCGCATTTTCTTCATTTGCGTCGGCAATTTCAAACATTCTTGTAGCCAAATCAGTTTTCATAATCTTATTAATATATTCAAGAGGAATCTCACAACGGGACCCAAAATCTTTGACTCTTGTTGTCAGTTGCTCTTTTGTTTGTGAGGTAAATGCAGGATTCTCAATCAAACAATTAATGAAAATGAACATATTATTTTTAATCTGAAAAGACTTCACACTTTTTTTCTTCTTTTTCTTCAAAATTTCTGAAATTTTTTTTACAATTTGGTCTGTTATGTAATTGACATGGGTACCACCCATGGTAGTTGCAATGGAATTCACAAAAGAAATTTGTTGAAAAGAGATATCAGAAACCGCAAAAGCAACTTCCCATCTGTTGTTTATTCTCTCATAAAGAATAGTCGGGATATCAGACTTAGCGGTACCGTCCTCACCGTTATCTAGTTGTCTTTTTTTTTCGAGTGATTTCAAGTAGAGTTCAACATAATTTTTGAAATTTCTTATCTTTAAGGACTTGCCATTCAGATAGACATTAATGTCACGAACAGAACCATTGATATCATAAACTCTTCTTCGCATCACTCCTAAGATATCATTATCTAGCTCTTTCATTCCGAATCTGGTTAAATCCGGCTTAAATGTCACCTTTGTATATGATGGACCCTTCTTGTAAGATGTTATTTTTGGGGGGTGGCAAATGCTCATGTTATTTTCCCATTTTTGAACATATTTCTGGCCAACATTTAGATCTGCAGTTTCCAATATGAATTCAGTGGAAAATATATTACAAAGCTTAGCACCATAACCGTTTCTACCACCAGTGACTTTCTTCTCATCATCATCATAATTGGATGATGTCAACAAATGACCAAATATCATTTCAGGAATATAAATATTCTCCTTGTTATGAATCTCTATGGGAATACCTTTTCCATCATTTTTCACTTCTATAGTATGTTCCTCAGCATGTATGTTTACATCGATTCGTTTCATCGATGGATCACGAACTTTATTATCTGCCGCATTGACTAAGATTTCATCAAAGATTTTGAACAACCCTGGTACAATTGTGACATTTTTTTCAATCATGCAATCGGTCTCTTCATCGTATATCCATTGCAGCTGCTCTTGAGTTTCAACAGAACCGATATAAGTGTCTGGTCTTTTTAAGATATGTTCCAGTTGAGAAATTTTCTGATATTTATCAGAGGCGCTTACCGGTTCAGTTGACATGGTTAGCCGTGCTGGTCGTTATAAACTCCTTTAACTGAAACAGAAAGTTAAAATTGTCGTGGTTTGCTCTACGACGTGGTTGGATTATATGAAAGATGATCTCCTCTTTTCTTTTCTTTTTGTCTCCTTCGGCAATTCAATAATATGTTTACATTATACTGAAAAAAAAAAGACGCGTCCTACTGGCGCGTCTTTCACTCATCGCCTCGTAAGGAATTTGAATACAAATAGCGTAAATAAGTAAATAAGTATATAAACGAAAAATAATCAAACTAGGCAGTTCCGTTTAGCTCATCGGCGCAGTACCTTGAGCTATGGTTTGATGTGCCATTTTCTTATATCCGTCGGAAATTTTGCTTCTGGTAAAGGCTCTCGAATAAGAATCTGTAGGACATTAACGAACAAACATATCGAATGGGTTTGTGTTTTATACATGCACTGTCGATAAGCCTTTTTAACTTATTCCATTATATCTATGAAATTTGATTAAAATTATAATACGGTATTGTTTTTCCCTCCCTTGGTAAAAAGATAATGTATCATTTCAGTGTAAGTTTTTTTTTATAAAATTATGCAACAGTTAGCCCCTGGTTCCTTCTTCATAAGCAAACTGGTTCTTGTAGCTACTTCAAAGACATCATCCACACCCTCACCAGTCAGTGCACTACATTCCATGTATTTCTTGGCCCCAATGGCCCTTGCAACTTGTTTCGCATCTTCAATGGGAACCATTTCATCGGTAGCATTCTCTTTAAAATGGGCTTCTTGCCTCAAATCTTTTTTCAAGCCTACAAGAACGATTGGTGCGTCAGGACAATATCGTAATGCTTCATCCGCCCATTTCGTCCTTGCGTTAATTAGTGATTCAAAATTGTCTACAGCAAACCCAATTAATATTATATCTGCTTTTGAATATGAGAATGGACGTAAACGTTCATATTCCTCTTGTCCCGCTGTATCCCAGAGCGTTAAGGACACTTTTATTCCGTCAACTCTGCAATCAGTGACATAATTCTCGAACACTGTCGGATGATATTGTTCAGGGAATTTTCCTAATGTAAATACATATAGTAAAGAGGTCTTGCCACAAGCACCATCACCAATAATAACAAGTTTCCTTCTAACGGCCTTTTCAGACATAGTACGGGATCAAAAGCACAACCAAAGCAGAACGTTTCAGCAATTGATGTCTGCACACAAATCGTTTACAGCGGTATGCAAGGGCAGTTTAATTAAGACTTAATCTGGGGACTTTTGGTTCAAATTATCAGAATAACTACCTTTGGAGAGTTGCGCTTTGAATAATTGTTGTTGAACAATTGATATATGTTATACCTAAAAAAGAGTGTACCGAAGTCTATTATCATATTCACATTCCTGCGAAAAATGGAAATTAAATGCCGGGTAAGATGTATGGGGTGTCGCAGCCTCACCTCTAAAGCCACGACGGTAAGAAAAACCGACGCGTGGCTCACATCGAGTAGAGAGATGTACGATTGTTTAGTGTCTCTTCTGAAATTTCGTCGAATTATGTATGTATGTAAATATTTTTGGCCCTGCGTACCGGAGCAAATTTAAGACGTTTGCGTAGTTGAAGAGGCAATTGGAAAACTAGCCCCTGTGGAGGTATGAGGCCTTGACGTAAATGGTGTAGCAGTTGGATCGTTCAATCCACTAAAGAGTTGATTCAGCAACCCTTTTGAGTGGCCAGCGGGAGTTTGTCTCGCAAATCGAACGTGGGTAATGGATCCATTGTTATCAGTGAAGAATTCGCAATTGTAGGCTCCTTGCATGCTTATCAATTTGTTGATAAACGTCGAGTAATCCAAGTTAAGTCCTACTAAATTTTGGAATAGTGTCCCGATAGCAATGTAGGGGTTTAAACTATCTTGTGGGGAAATAGCTAAATAAGTATTGTAGATGCTATCCAGAATGTGGCTTTCATCCACTCCACTCGAAATTTGAGGGGATTGAAGGACGTTGCTAGTCAAATATGGTGAATTGTATTGACTGTTACTAGACCAGATATTTGATGCCATGAACGCAGGGCTATCTTGCGCAGTACTAGTTATATTGCGACCGGAAAGCTCGGATTTATTCATCATCGGAGTGGTGCTGCTGTCCCAGATAGAAGTTCGATTTGGAAACGATTCAACGCTTCCTAATGTAGGTGCGAGCAGCATACCGCTTTGTATACTGCTGTTGTTAAAGTTTCCTGCAGTCGACGGTCCCGAAAATGAGCTTTTTTGATCATTCCACACAGAACGCTGTGATGGGGGGAATCCTGATGATGAAAGTGATGTATCTGCGAACCCGGAAGAAGAAAGCATGCTAGTTAAAGTGTTCAACTCGTCGGTAAACGATTTACGGTGAGTACCACCATTAGGTAGTCCAAAAGATGGCATTGTAGCTTGAGGACTAGATTTATGGGCTTGTGATTTCATTTCTGAAGTTTGAATAACCGGTGGTTTACATGTAGGATTTATGGACATTGTATTTGTCAGACCACCCCAAGACGATAAACCAAAGTCATTTGGCAATAGCTTAGTTGGCGATGAATTATTATGCATCAATAGACTTGTATTTTCCAGAGTTTGTGAGTTCATTAAATAGTTGTTTTCAGTCTGTAAAGAAGATTTTGTAGCCAAGTCTAACGCATTCGGAATAGTTGTAGTTCCAAAATGGTTGTTTTGATTACCTGGCTGTGACAAGTGTGATTGTTCCATAGCAGGCATCTGGTTGTTAGTTGAAGGAAGAAGTAGATCATGAACGTTAAAGCCTGTGGGTGAAACTGGTTTGGATGCAGCCACGCTATTAACCATTTTAAGTATTTCATCGTTGATACTGCAACTATTATCCTCTTGGTAGTTAGTCATGTTGGGATGTGATTGAGATGAAACAGGGTTGCCAACTCCATTCTCAGTAAAAGGTTTGGCGGAAAGTATGTTCGCAGATGTTTGTTCTTCGTTTAATTTCTGTTTTCTTAGCGCATCCTCTGCAATTAATCTTTGTCTCTCTTCTTCTTCTTTTTCTTTCTGTAGCTTTTCTTGTTCTAGCCTTTTCTGTTCTCTAATACGTTTCTTTTCTTCTTCCCTCTTGCGTTTTAGTTCCTCTTTCTGTTTCCGTTGTTTTTCTTGCATTTCTTCTCTCCGCTGCTGCTCTTCCAATCTACGCTTTCTCTCCTCGTCTTTCTTCCGTTTGGCTTCTTCAACCTTTTTCCTTTGAGCCTCTCGTCTTCTCATTTCACGCTCTTCTAATTCCTTCTTTAGCCTTTCTTTCTCTTCTTCCCTTTTTCGTTTTTCTTCCTCTTTAGCTAACTGTTGCAGTCTCTTCTTTTCTTTCTCTTTTTCTCTTTTTTTCTGCTTTTTTTCTTCCTTCTCTCTTTTCTTTCTTTTTTCTTCTTCTAGTTCTTGTAGAAGTTTTAGTCTGTTATTATCTGCCTGTTTCTCATGATAAGAAGCCATTATTCGACTTTGAAGCAACTTTGTAATGGCTATCTGAATCAATTTCCGACCTTCTTCTAAACGGTCAGTTTCATCAAGACCGCTGTCATAAGTATCTTCTTCGTCATCGCCTTCATTTTCATCCTCTTCCTCTGGCTCATCTTCATCCCCATCTAATATATCATCATCGCGGTGAAAGTGCTTATGAGGATCATGCGGTAATTCTATATCGGAAATATACTCTTCTTCACTCAGTTCATCTTCGCTGTGGGTACTGGTACTATGGTAGTGATGGTGAGGGTGGTTCTGTCGTTTATGATCGTGATCATAACTTAAATGTAATGTTTCACGCATCCCGTTGCTTTTTTCATCATGCTCTGGTTTTTCGACTGCCTCTATTCCTTCATACTCAGAAACCTCTTCGCTATCTTCAGCATATTCTGAATAGTCATCATAGTCTTCCTCATCTTCATCTTCATATATAGAATCAGTATCCAACGAAGTATCCTTCGATTGAGATGAAAAGCACGAGCTTAAAGTGGCTGCTAGAACGGATGGACCTAATTCCCCATCAAATTTATTTTTAAAGGATTGAATTATCAACTCTCTGAAAGATTTTTTGTCTCTCCCCGACATGAATCGTGTAAATAGCTCCTTCTCTAATTGTGACACATCTTTGAATTTCTTACTTGCGGTATCGTACGCATTAGTCATCCTTTCAGCAATGTTGCGCTGGAGGTCGGCATACTCATCTTCTGTAAGTGGTTTTCCACTATGCAGCATTGTGGTAAACTCCTTTGGATCAGTCAAATCTGTACTAGATGCTTCATCTTCAGTGATGCTGTCGTCTTTTTTCGATGCTTGTATCTGGCCATCTCGCACAAAGTCTTCGATTGCATTAAGAAATCCTTGCCCGTTACTATTCATTAAGTCATCAGTCAGTGCTCTGATATTCGGATACATCATCATTTTTTGTACATACTCCTCTGCTATTTTGGGATGTGATGAAATAAACGTTTTTGTGAAGTTGGAATATTTTTGTTGCAACTCTTCATCGCTCACAGAATTGAAATTTGCGGAAATTTCACTAGAACTTTTGTTGATGTGTATATTGTTCAAATTTTCTTCAAGTAATGAGGTATTATCCGCCGTTTCATTATGCGCTTGTTCTTGTTTTGAAAGTTGCTTTTGTTTGAAATGCAGCACTTCCTCTTTCAAAGAGCCAACTGTACTTGACGAAAGGAAATTTTTTACAACTTCGCCCTTTGTAGAAGATAAATCATTTTGCTGTTGATTTTTGGAAATCTGTAGCTCCTTTATTATGCCTAAGTGGAATTTGATAGGATTGGTTTCAGGGTCTTTATCCTTATCCATGGCATAAAGTGTATTGTATATACGCTCCATTTCTTGATCCATTGCTAAATGGCGGCGTCCACAAACAGAGCAACTACAACTATGATCGTCCTGGTAATTTCTTATGACATTAAATACTTCCTCCTTTTCGATTCGTAGAATAGTTTTCTTTTCTTCTGGCGATAATGATTCCCAGTGAGAATCTAGAGTAAAAGCTAAGGAAGAAGCAGAATCCATACTATCCTTATTATGAGTCAAATTCGCCGTACGTTCTTTCTTATCATCGTCTGTATTTATTGGTTCCACGATGACATCGCCATTGGGCGCTCTTTTTATTACTCTTGAAGTTGGGTAATCCGATTCTGTATGATACAACTCTGGCTCCATTCGAGGTACTAGCTGTGTAGGATTTATACTTTGTTCAGGATCAGAGTTGCCATTTTTCTTGTTGTGTTGCTTGGATTTGTTCTTTCTTCTCTTACTCTTGGAGTTTGGGGGCATCTTTGGTAATTTCCCCAATTTTTCACTTATAAAGATTGCTTATTGTTGAAAGTAATGGCCTTAAGCGATAAATGCACCTGGAAACTGAAACGATAAAGGAGCTTATAAAGTGAATCAATTATGACAAATCACTTTTCTTCTAGCTTTGATATATAGTTCAAATTGAGGGCTTTATGTATTACTGGATCTAGGCTGATAACCAGTACTGTCAATATGGTAAACAGAACATAGCAAGAGAGGGAGCAAAAAGAATTTTCCGCGCGGGTAACATTCTGAGTTCTCTAAAACGGCTGTGTCAGCAACTTCTATATAGTGCAATTAGATTATTGTGTAAGCTTATGATTCATTGGTAGGGTTCGACTTCAGGATCCAATAGTGGCACATGTATCCAGGCATGGCGCAACTTTCTGGACCCGCGTAGCGGCCATACCCACAAAGTATTCCTGACTCTCTCCGTATTAATTCAAAGTCCAGATGATTTGTGGCAATGCTTATGATATCATCGCTAGAAAGCTCTAAACCCATCAGTGGTGTATAGTCATTGATTTTATCTTGAAACCCAGAGTAAGGGTTAACTTCGTAGGTAGTTTCAACCCCATGGTCATTTTCAAAATGATAAAGCAATGGGCCGAAATTGCACCAGATTCCGCCTGGCTTCAAGACGTGGCCAATAGTATCCAAATAATCCAAGATGTTGGATCCCGTATCTATAAAAAAGTTTGTTACTACAACGTCTTTGGAGTTTTCAGCTTTTGCTCTACTTAGTTGCATCCTTCGCGAAAATGTATAATGTGACGAGATTTTTGTGCCTTGATTACGACCATAACAATCAACAAACGAGCCAGCACATATCGACATGGACCCCATACCTTTATTTGAAGACCACGCTTCTATGTCCGGCACCTTAATGGGAGACAACTGATCTTCAATTTTTTTCCAGTGGGAGAAACAGTGTATGAAGGGATAGATAATAATTTGGTTTTGGAGTAATCCTGCATTCAACATGTATTGAGATACAAGCAGCATGTGGTATGAAAATTCGTTACCTTCACAATTATAGCCCATTCTGCTAAGATCCACGAGAAGGCGTCCTGTGCCGCAACCCGGTATCAAAATGTCGGCTTTTGGGGGTGATAGGGTCTTCAAAAACGGTCCAAGCCTCGAATATAAGCAATTACGTTCAGAAATGGCCTCTGCGGACCACTCCCTATAAACTTGCGTAAGTAAAGAGCATGTTTTACTCATATCTAAATCGTTTGGTTGTACGATTTCTCCTGGTTCAAAACTTATTGATTGCAGGGCATATTCGGCGACACTTCTAAAGAACTTGCCATTTTCTATAATTGCGGCTTTCAGATTAGCTAAATATTTTGTATAGTTTGGTACCATGTCTTTTTGACGATCTGAGATCGATTCCCATTTTTTCACTCTCAAATTGTAGATTTCCTTTAGGGCATACTCTTCATACTTAAGAAATGATATGATCACTCGAGCTACAGCTTTATTCTCCCTTTGATTATCAAATTCATTCTCGTCCATAGTCAAAATTACTGATATGTGTTCACTTCTAATTAATTTTCAGATCCTCACCAATTTTTGCCGCTGGTACACCAAAATAACAGTAGCTGATTTTGTATAAATTACAAACTATAGTACGTAAAGGCCTTGTGATTCTCGATCTGGAGATGAAAATTCCCGCCCCTAAAAAAAGTGTATTTCTTGCGGCTAATGGAAGTGAAACAAAAAAGTGCTTGTTTTGCAAAAGTAATTGAAAATTTCCAGTACTATTCTTCCAGCTGTTGTTACGAACTGTTCTTTTCAATGGCAAGCTTTGCTAAGACGCTGAATATGCCGCGTTTCCTGTTGTTTTGCTTGCAGTTTAGCAGTTACAACCTCCAGTCTCCCTAGTACTTTCTACAGTCGTTGATTCGAGATCGATTCGTTGATTATCGGTAATTGTGCGATCATGAGTAGAGCTTTGTCGTGTATTTTGTTCAGGACATGGTACTTTTTCGCCTAATGTTTGAAATATCTGGTAAATATTCTCACCAGTCTTAGCGCTTGCTTCGAAATATAAGAGGTTCTCTCTGTCACAGAGATTTTGTACAGCTGGTGCTTCCATAGCCCTATTTTCATTCTCGTCATCATTATTCAGCAAATCCATTTTGTTCCCCACCAAGGCAATAACGATATCATGTCCTACCTTCTCGTGTAGTTCTTCGACCCAGTTTTGAGCCTTATAAAAAGACCCTTCATTAGTAACATCAAAAACTACCAAAGCAGCTTGAGCATTTCTGTAGTACATAGGCGCTAAAGGAGCAAATCTCTCCTGGCCTGCCGTATCCCATATTTCAAATTTAATGACCTTGCCATCCCTTGTAATTCTCTTTGTTAAAAATGCGGCACCAATAGTAGGTTCTTTGCTCTCTTTAAAATCGTCAGATACAAACCTGAGGACTATTGAGGACTTCCCGACAGCAGATTCTCCGAGTAAGACTACTTTGATAGTTAATGTTGGAATAGCTGCTGTATGTTTATCCATTCTACTTAACTTCGGTGTTGAAAAAATGTAATAAATAATTTGAATCTAACTCTATTTGGTCAATATACGTGCATTCAGAAGGCCTTTCCCGACTTATAATATGACAATATTTAATAAATTCTACGGATTTATTTTATTTACATGGGAAGAGGCTTTGCAGTTTAAGGACCCCTTCCGCCCCGGAAATTGACATTTTAGGGTATGGTTGGTCACCAAGGCGTACGCGACAATCAGTTGGAATGGAAAGATAAACTGAGTTTAGGGTATTTTGTAAGAGTGTATTTGATCGGCAACCGAAGATTTTCTTTACTCTTGACTTCTTAAATTTTACATATTTACATTTAGCTCTTCTATAACCGTTTTTTTAATTTCCCGATCTGATGAAAAGGATGCAACATCACTCTAAAACGTTGAATTTGGCTCCGATTCATAAGGTCACTTTAGTGTATACAATTTTTAAACTCCCTCCCGATGTATATAAATAACAGTGTATTTAATTTGAATACTTCTCCCTAATTCTGCGAATACTGTCTTCCAAACTTAATGCCGGATCCGAAAAGAACATCAATGTGGTGTCTTGATTGCTCAATTTTTGAATTGAGTCCATTACTCTTCTCTTCCATTCATCTGCTTTTTTATCCATGAAAGCACCATACATGCCATAGTCATTTTGTGAGGATGGTACATAGTAAGTATTAGCGTCTAAGTTAGGTAACTGTCTGTTCGGCAACGGTGGTGGGGCAACTCTTTTAGCATTGTTCTCATCTTTATTACGGCGTGACATTCTTATACTTTCGGTTTGCTCTTCTGTCAACGATGGCTTTTGAGTGGAAGGAATGGGAGGTGGTGGTGGTCTTCTCCTGGTACGTACGGTAGACTTGGTCATTTGCATGGGCCGTTGTTGTAATTCGATGATATTGTTCACTTCATTCATAACTTCTTCATCATGCGATGGGACATCACTCATGGAATTAGAGCAACATCTTATATAAATAGCCAGAATCTGGTTCGGAAATTGTAAAGCCGTAGTGGTATACGCTTCTAAGTCATGTTCACCAGAATCACCGACCAAAATAAATTTTTTTTTGGGAAAATCCTTTAAGATATTTGCAATCGGCTGAATTTTTCTATTCGCACTTGAAGTCATGATAGTGGAAAAGAAATTACCAGAGTATTGTTTCAAAAAAATTGGACCCGGAGGAAAATTGGCGCAAATATATTGTTTCAAAAGAGTAAAAGTTTGGATGGGTGAATTAGAAACATAAAAGAAATCAACGTCTGCGACATCATGTAAAGTTTTGTACCAAAGAGGAACACCATCTATTACCCACGATTGAACATCATGGATGAAAACATTACGAAACATCGATCTCCTGTCACCCGTAACGCCAGTATGCTTGATGGTGTCGTCAATATCACTGATTAAACCAATACCGTAGGGCGAGACATAATTGGCCGGAAATGTTTCAGATATTGGATCTGCATGGCCTTCTATAGGGGTATCTAATGTAATATTAATCTTGGACGGTAAAAAATCTGTTTCTGCCTTGATTAGTAAATTACCATAAGAGTCCGTGGTACCAAAAAAGGAAGCCGTATCCCCTCTGAGCTTATCTTTGGGCAATAGGTCAACCACCACTGGAGTATTAGGAACTTTTTTGGACAGGAATCCTTGAATTCTCTCATTCAGAACATCTTCCTCTTGGATGCCCATATGTGAATACCTATTTTCGCTCTTTGAAGACAAAGAACTTTCTATACTTGATTGAGAGTCGTTTAAATCTCCAGAATCCTCTTCGAGATGAGGGGTAACAACAGGTGCAACATCGGCCTCCGCCGTTCCAGTTCTAAGATATTGTTTACAAAGAGAAAGCAACCACCTATTTCTCCTGCTTGTAGGATTTCCTGGATAAGAAACAGCACATCTGACAGTAGTTTCAAAATCTTTCCGAGGCGCACTCAAACCGTCAGGGTCAACCAAATTAGTTGTGGTATACGTTGGAAAATATGTTATCGTGGTATTATGTGGCAATTCCATAGGCAAGTCATTATAACCTTCGAAGGAATTCGTAGTGCTCCTGATGCCATCCATTGTCTTTTGAGAAATGGATGACGTCAGGTTAGGAATATAAACATCCTTTGTGGTTCTTATGAGATTCATAAACCGTTGTTTCTTACCCATTCGTGGGTCTCCAGAAGTAGGACCGCTAGTAGCAGCCGTAGAGGAAGAGCTTTCATCGTAACCTTGACTATTCATCTTTTTATTCCTTCTCCAAAGTAATTTTTTCCCCCTTTGACGGAACTTATAGCCAAGTTTCAATGTCCTTGTCTGTGTTAATGGTCCCAAGAAAAGACGGCGATTACTAGACAAACTCTTTATAGCCAACAAACCGACAGAGCTAGAGAAACATATGACACTGTTTATTGAAAGCCTCGTGCAACCCACTATTTGCGATATATATGCCTTAATGATGCTAAATTTTTGACCTGGATCACGAATAGTATAACAGCTTCGTATACTTTATGTCTCGTGGGCATAAAAAGCCAAGAAAAGATACACAAACCAATCACAATGAACAAGCTAACCGTAAAGGCGTTGCCACCCTATTCTAATGCTTTATCTGTCCGAGAATTGTTGGTAACCTCGTTTGGAAAGTTAGACACCGCGCCCTCATCATCATTTGCGCGACCACGTGACCCGCTGCGGCTGCGGTTTGCGCGAAGGTTACAATATCTTCCTACTCGATGACTTTTAACCTTTGGATCAAGAGCACAACGTTCTGCCTGAACTCTTATGCTCATTTTGTGCATACAAGTTGCCTTTTTGTGCCATATTAGGATATATTGCCTTCTGAATAAAACTATTCAATTCTCATCACTTCCGCAGTTAGAGAACGCTTTTATGGCATATTGTTACAAATCATCGCTAAAAAAGATATAAACAGTGACTAATTAGCGTCAGCGCAATTTTTTTGGAGAAGTTATAGAATCAAACAGAGAAAGGGATTGAAATCTCAAATTTTCATCAGATGGTGCACATTACTCTGGGTCAAGCGATATGGGTGTCAGTTAAGCCGATAATCAAGATTTATTTGATTATAGGTGTCGGCTTTCTGATGGCTAAAATGGGAATTCTTACGGTTGAAGCAACAAGAATTATTTCTGATATCGTGCTAACAGTTTTACTGCCCTGTCTGTCATTCAACAAGATTGTCGCTAATATTGAAGATAAAGACATCAAATCTGTGGGAATTATCTGTCTGTCTGCCCTCCTAATATTTGGTTGTGGGTTCTTTTTTGCATACGTTGTTAGGCTATTCCTGCCTGTTCCTAAACAATGGTACGGTGGTATTCTTGCCGGTGGTATGTTTCCAAATATAAGTGATTTACCAATTGCATATTTACAATCTATGGACCAAGGGCTTGTATTTTCGGAAGAAGAAGGTAACAAAGGTGTGGCTAACGTCATTATATTTCTGACAATGTTTCTAATTTGCATTTTCAATTTGGGGGGGTTTCGACTGATTGAAAGTGATTTTGAGTACAACGACGATGAAAGCGCCGTTAGGGTTTCAGAAACGACAAAGACACAGCCCGCAGTAAGTGCAAACACAACTAATACAGATACTAGCGAGCGTTTCTTCTCAAACGAACAACAGCTTTTCAACAATAAGTACACCGCTCGCGATAGTCTCACTGAAGCTATAGGTACAAAGGGTGAAAACGCAGACGTACCACCAATTTCAAGGAGATCAACAAATAGTATAGCTCCCCTGTCACTACCAGACACTTCTTCGAATTCAAAGATTACAAAACCAGTTCAGGCGAAGGCAAGAAATACTATTGCGTGCATTCAAAGCGAAGAGTCACAGGCAACTCGTGGTTCAAATCCATTAGATAGCCAATCATCTGCTTCAACAATACATTCTTATAATACGTCAGAGAGTTATGAGAGTAGCATAGATACTATGAGAGCACGTAGAACCGCGAGCCAGCCGAGAGCTTACAATACTACCACACTCCTAGAAGAGAACTGTTTAGATGAAAAATGCCCAAAAAATATGTCTATGGCGGCATTGGAACCTATCCGCTCCATTGATATGCGTGCATTACCTTCTCAAAATATACACCATCTTATCAGAGAGTACTCCAACGTTGACCAGTATGGTCATCAAAGGAGGAATTCCAGTTTACGCGGCGCTGATATGAATGATGTGCATTCAATTAGCTCAAATTCCACTTTACAGACTATAAAAACTGCTAACCTAACCAGGATCTTAACATCAGATGCCACTGTAAGTAAAAAGGATATTGAAACATCCGGCGAATCATTACCACAGTGGATGAGAAAATTTTCATTAACTCCATTACTTGTGTTTTTCCTAAAGAATTGTTTGAGACCGTGCTCTATGGCCGTGATCATCGCCCTAACTGTTGCATTTATCCCATGGGTCAAGGCTTTGTTCGTGACTACCGCTAATACTCCTCACATAAGCCAAGCTCCTGACAATGCACCACCATTAAGCTTTTTCATGGATTTTACAGGTTATGTCGGTGCCGCATGTGTTCCATTTGGGTTGATATTATTAGGAGCAACTTTAGGAAGATTAAAGATTGGCAACCTTTATCCTGGATTTTGGAAAGCCGCTGTGACACTCGTCATTTTGAGACAATGTGTCATGCCAATTTTTGGTGTCCTATGGTGTGATCGGTTAGTGAAAGCTGGATGGGTTAATTGGCAAGATGATAGAATGCTACTATTTGTTATAGCAATCAGCTGGAACTTGCCAACGATGACTACCCTTATATATTTTACCGCCAGTTTTACGCCGCCAGAAACAACTGCGCCAATCCAAATGGAGTGTGTTTCATTTTTCTTAATGCTGCAATACCCGCTAATGGTTGTTAGCTTGCCATTTTTAGTGTCTTACTTTCTGAAAGTACAGATGAACCTTTAGTTTTAATCCATTAAACAAAAAATT
>JXWR01001334.1_pt1 | contig 32159 bp, 17 predicted proteins | sample 315541 | NCBI WGS metagenome assembly JXWR01 (sample SAMN03273951, study PRJNA271842) | soil metagenome | isolation source: rice field ambient CO2 | place: India: CRRI Experimental farm Cuttack,Odisha-753006 | collected 2013-12-17
CATACACATACACATACACATATACACACAAATACATCAGTTATGCCCCATATAACGTCTTACAATAAAAGAGACGGTATGTTTTCATCTTGTTATTACTGTTTTTCGTTTGGCGCTTTCGGCTCGGTACTTGGGTAATCCCGTTTGGATTTGCCCCTATTTCAGGCAACCATTCATTGATTTGGCATGATATTTTTATTTGCCATGCCATCAAACCAAGCCAGACCAAATGAACGAATACTCAGGAACGGACTAATTTTTACTGACTAGCTGCTTTATAGACTACTGCAATTGGTACTACTGTACCGACTCCAACTCCAACTGGACATGGGCAAGATGGATCCTTTTCCTTCTCTTTATTGTCTTTCTCGTATTTTTATTCGGGTTGACCAGATTCGTCAACCGTAAAAGAGGAAGAAATGGGCAAGCGCCAATAAAAGGCACATCTTGGATGACCCCACCATCATACTATCAGTCGCAAAGACAATACAACCAGCCAATCAATTCCACGGGGCCTTCAGATGCAACTTATGTGCCACCGTACAGCGAATCCGCTCAACCGTATGATGCTGGATACTATGACAGCCAAGGGGTTTTCCATCCAAATAAGGCCCTTGATAATAGAGCAGTGATACCTGATTCAACACCGAATACAAACGGGGTGTCCAAGCCAAGTAATGCCTACCATTCGCCCCAGGCTGCTAATTTCGATAACGACTTCCCTGCATTTTATGGCGGTCAACAAAACAACAACATCAATAATAATAGTTTGAGCAATAGTAACAACAACAGCAATGTGAATAGCAACAGTTATAGTCCAAGAAGTAACCGCAGTGAGGAAGGTACCGAATTGTATAATTTGAGACCAGCAGGACCGCCACCGAGATCATCACTGGCTGCTGATCATGTCGGTACTAGTGGAAGTTCTAGTGCTCCTTCAATTCCACCACAAACTCATGCAAAGAGCTAGGTTGAAATAAAAATAATACTAATAATAAAAAAAAGAAAGAGTTGAGGTTAGACAAACCTTCTATGTTTACTGTCACATGTATGATCTCTACTTCATTATTGAGCTGTTGACGTTGTGCAGTGAATAGCTACTGAAAGCGAAAATAAGTCAATATTTGTGCTTAATTTGGGCATCATTATCAATTTCACTTTTATCGTGCTGGCCTCAATTGAACTTTAGCTGCCTCATGTTATTTTTTTTTTTTTTTTTGGACAATACGCTCAATATAATTGCTCAAAATTGTCGTTCTCTCTGTTTGCTTATTTCTTGTGATGATTCTATCACATCACAAGAAATAAAAAAACAAGGTATTATTACACTTGCTGGCTTGAAGATTCGCCGGTTTCTCATTTTTCGTATTCTAAATCTTCTATTTTTATCCCTTTTATCTTTCACATTTTTATATACCTTTTCCACTATCTTTTCTGGTTATAATTATTGTCATTTTTACGTTTGATCATGGTTATTGTGCTTGTTGCTGTCTTTGTATTTTTCTATATGTTTTTTCTATCTTTTTTTTTTTTCAACATTAATTCGGTATATCCCACAGGCTATAATTTTTCCCATGTTCTTTCTTACTATTTTTAATTTTCTCATTTTGTTTCCAATTTTCCCGTTAGTCTGACTTGTTTATTTACTTATTTGTTTGTTTGTTTGTTTGTTTGTTTGTTTGTATTTTTCTTGCCGATCATTATCACGACAATAATAATCTTATTATTATTATTATTATTAATATTATTATTTCAGTGTTATATATCCAGCGAATTTTCAGTGTTCCTGGCTTAAAGCTAAGTTATTTTCACCATACATACTTGCGCACGTTTCTGGGTGCCGCTGTATTTTGGCTCCCTGGCTACTCGCTATTTACTACTTGCCAAAATTCAGACCTCTTTCCTAAGAAACCGCGTGGGTAGGCACAGTAGCAATAATATAATCATATTTGATTAAATCAACCACTGGCGTACTACAACTCAAGTAGACGAAAAGGGGTGGCAGCTTATGCCAGGAAATTGAAGATGCATTTAAACATTCAGTACGCTCAGCACGCTCAGCACGCTATGCCTCTCGATATCTTATGACTATTGCAATTTTCAAAAATGGGGAGGGGCATCAGTGGATATCCATCTACTTGACAAAGTAAGAACGGTAGGGATACAGGATACTGGGTTTCTCAGAGAGAGAGAACAGATTATCTTTTTGATTTCCAGATCGCTGACCTTTCGCTTTATGTTCAATTTTAACCCTAAATTTCTTGGTTACTTGCCATCTTTATCAGCATCTTTAGCGTGACCTTCATGATTCGAGGAGACGCCCTCTACCTTTTCCGCTACCTTCTCCTTTCCCTTTTCTTTCTCAAACATCTCCTTGGCCTTCTTCTTCTTCAACCTCCGTAGTCTATTCTTACTGGTCTTTGCCTCATCTTTTTTCTTCAACTCCAATTTCTTTGCCTCAAACTCCTCTTTTGACCTCAGTTTAGCTACTTCATCGTCCATTAATCTCAATCTGGCCTCCTCTTTTTTCTTAGCTGCTCTATAAGTGTAAAACACATCTGACCCAGCACCAGCAACTGACCCTTTAAGTCTCTTGTCGAATTCTGGCGGCGCTGCAATTGTCGGCGCTGGTGGCTTCAAGGGCGCCGCTACTGGTTTGGAGGGGTTTTTCATGAGTTTTTCAATTTGGTGCCTTTGCTGATCTAGTGATTTGTCTTTGTTTGTGTTCATTTTTGGAGTAATTGGAGAATTGCGTATTATGGATGTGGTATTATATATGAAAAATTTTCTAGTAAATCGTGCATTTTGTGGAGTATCTTGATTTTATTTTATTTCATTTTATTTTATTTTATTTTCTGTCATATATATTGCACTTTTAGTTTTTTTGTTTTAAGAGTCTCGGAATTCACCGATGGACCCACGTCAGCGGTATCTGGATTTGCACGTACACAGCAACACGAGCCATCATTATTGACAGACTCGTGGATTTGCAAATTAGGAGAATAAATGTTCAAGTGATGGCAACCGTTCGTAAATTCAAAAAGTCTAGTCCTATATACCATAATACTAAGTTGCACACAGTTTTGTCATTCGCTAAATAGCCACCTCTGAGTAAGATGTCCGCAGCAACAGAGACTGCTTCAGCAGCAGCGAAATGTATAAATATGTGTGGTCAGTGCGGACAACTTAAACTGTAGCCAGCCCTAAGATGCTGGTTATAATTAAATTCAAAATAATGGCAATATTGAAGAGATATTGCGTCAATGTTCTGATACCATAATCATTACCATCGAGTAATAGCAGCTGCTTGGATATTTCACGAGTACACGCAGTCTGTATCACCTACGCTGCCACGATTGTCAGATAGAATTGAAGAGCAAAAATTTTAGCAATTAATACCTGGCATAACCGGAATGGAACTGCCCTTCAAAGCCAGCAATTAAAGGTCCTTCACTGATGTTTATCCTTCTCGTCCTGCTCTTCAAACTTCTCGCCAATCAAATCAATAATGCTCTTAATGTAAACCACCGATTCCTGCAATTCAACATTTCCGCTAACGCTAACGTAGCTCGGACAGGCAAATTTGGTGGATATAACTTTAGATAATCTTGTAGTAAATTCCAAAAGATCTTCGCTGGAGCTGTTTAGTATCGTGGTGTAAATGTTTTGTTGTGAGTGGACTTTTTTCTTGTACTGTTTAAATCAGTTAGTAAACTTTATTGTCAATTTCGTATGCTGCGAACTGTCATTAACAGTGATAAATCCATTGAACTGATCAACCTATATTATATGGAAGCAATAAGCGCTATTCATGATGCTTTGAGTTAAAGTAGTATACATACATCATAGATGGAGTAAACATAAGCTCCAAATCTAGCATTTCCACCAGTTTTGCTCAAGTGTACGGTTATCGGAACTTTGTTTCTGCCGTCAAGAACAGGCTTTGCGGTGGGTATCGTCAAAGAAATCTTGATTGGGTCACCAATGAAGCTGGGAGTTATTTCCTGGTTAACGGTTTGTGTCTTGCTCATCTTATGAATAGTTTTATGTATGCTGATGAACGATAACTGCAATATCACCCTTGCAATTGTAAATGTGATTATAGCTACCAATTTTGTCAGTTCTTTCAATTCGCTCTTTTCCATCGCCCCCCCCCCAGTCTTCTCCAATTTTTCTGCACCGCTGCAGTGGAACCTTCTACGCGAAAATAATACAACACTGCCAAAAACACAACGAAAATTACCAGAAGGGACGTGTCGAGGCCATCCATCTGATTACAGCTATTATCACAAAAATAACGGCAGCTCAAAATTTTGTCACAGCACACCACACAAATAAAAAATAGAAAAAATACATAGCAGCAATGGGAAAAAAACCAGTAGTGATTATCGTGGCCGCGTTGCTTCCATCCTTAGGCATTGGAAACAAAGGTACTATGCCATGGAGACTTAAACAAGAAATGAAATATTTCCGTACGGTGACATCAAGGGTCTCCACGCAGACTGGAGCACCAGCAGAAACTAGCGCCAATGAAGACCAAGCCAGCAAGAAAGAACCAAATTCAAACGGAAAGAAAAAAAACGCCGTGATAATGGGCCGTAAGACTTGGGAGAGCATCCCAAAGAAGTTTAGGCCATTAGGAGGGAGATTGAATATTGTGCTTTCTAGACAATTTGCAAACCAAAGCGTGCTAGATCCTCAGACAGGCAAAATTCACTCATATGATGATGGATTCGCCATAGGCTCCAACACAGCAGGTTCTACTTTGGAAAGCCAAGTCAAAAATAATGGAAATATACTGGAGACAAAGTTGGCTAAAGTGCAAAGCCCGATTAATGCAGATATTAGCACCAATAATGACAACAGTAGCCAAGTTAATATTGATGACAAGACTGCTTCAAGCGTCGTTCTATTCAATAATTTACAATCAGCCATTCAACATGCTGAAAATTCTCCAGAAATTGAAAAAATCTTCATTATTGGAGGTGCAGAAATTTACAATCATGCAATTGAAAAATCTTTGGTGTCGCAAATTTTGCTTACGGAAATCAAACTTGACAAGAATAACAGCAACATAAGGAACGCGGAAGAAAAAGTAGAGGAGGAGAAGGAGGAGGAAAAAATTGAAATGGACACTTTTTTAAAATTGCCTATTTATGATAATTCTAACGGAAGTGGAAAAATTAGTGATGCGGGGGGTTGGGTAAAGAGGGAAAAAGCAAGATTGCAGGAATTTGTTGGTGAGGAGATTGCTTTGCCGGAGAATGATATTGTGGAAGGTAAATTTAAGTATGAGTTTACGCTTTGGGAGAAGAAGTAGTGGGATTTGCATTAATATACAGGCAATGATAATACTAAAAGAAGCTTTTTGCTTTTGGAGTTTCGATGTAAGTGGCAATGCTGTAAAGAAGCATAGCAGTGAACGCTTTGAGAGTTTATGCTTTGTAGTACGCAACTACTTTGGTTTTAAGTACATTTGCGATATTTTCATGTTCCAAATAGATTAGTTTATAGAGTAGCATAACTTAGTGGGATTGTGAAAAATACAAAATACTATTTAGAGAACTAACACAGAAAAACCCCTTGTTTAAGAACTGATAAAATCAAAACAGGAAAACAAAAAACAGAAAACAGAAACAGAAACAGAAGCAGAAAATGAAACAAAATTCGTGAATGAGATACAAAACAAAACAAAATAAAATAAAATAAAATAAAACGAAAACGATTGAGCAAAACAGGTAGTATAACAAACGAACAACTAATGATGTGATGGCATAAAAAAAGACATCTCGAAAAGGATTAAAAAAATGAAAGCGTAGCATAATGTATAGTACATAGTACATTAATGATAATTTAGCTCAGATCCTGTAATAACTAAATAAACTAGAACCATTGAGTAAAAGAAAAAAAATTAGCATAGCATACGCCATGACAGCATCAATCAATTCTTGATGTAATGACTATTCAAAAGATCAATTTCTTTGCAAAGGATATGCCAATCGACCTCCCTCAAAACTCTATATTTCCTCAACGAAACTTCCTTCTTGTTGTTTTTCTTCAACTTGTTTTTTGTATTATATTCCTCAATCTTTTGATTGATGTACTTTATCTTAATGTTTTCCTTAATAGTCAATACTTCTTCCAACTCGAGTAAGTTATAAAAAATCTTCAAGTTTGGCTGAATAATCAAATTCAAACGACGAACTCTAACATACAAGTATGCTCTCGGTAACGAAATCTTCAAGAAATTCATTACCTCGGCAATACACAATGAAGCAGATCTGGAAACTCCAACTTTGCAATTCACCAAGACTTTATTCCTGAGGATAAGCTCTTCCGGTGAGCTTTTCCCGTTATTGTCATTACTTTCAACCTTTGCATCAAGAGCGTCATTGGAATTACCATTCGTAGCCGCGCTAGGAGCACTAACTTGGTTGGCTTCTCGCAATTTTCTAATAACTTTGAGTAAATATAAAAAGTATGGTTCAAATGGATCAATCCCATTATCTTGCACGTTTGGTAAGTAAATTATTTTTTTCAAAAATGGTAATGGATTGTTGATCTCAATGATGTCGTCTTTGCGCAATTTGGTCTTCAAAGCCGGATCCAATGCCTCATAATCGAATTGGTTTTCAAAGTCAGAAACATTAAGCCACGTTGGTTTCTCACCAATGGTAATTACGTAATTGATGTTCAATAATTCAAGTACGGTTTTGGAGTTCAAATGGCTGATACCACCCAAATACAAGTATGGTAAGATTCTTGACGGCAAGTTATTGTCATTAGCAACATCAAACCAATCATCTTTTTTAGTTTTCAAAGTTAACGCAGTTTGTCTATCAATTTTAAAAAGATCATTGACCACAGAGATGTTCTTTGTATGTTTCAAGCCTTTATTCATCTCAAAAATTTTCAAAAATTCATAGCAGTTCAAATTATACAATGATGAGTAGACATCTTCATACCATTGTTTAATCTTAGTATAATCTAATGATTTGACGGTTTCATTTGGAGCCAAGTTAGCAAGACCAAGTTTCTGCTTATCAGGATTATTTGGGGAATAAAACAACATAAAACTTTGTAAGAAATTGATCATTTCATAATCTATTTTGAACCAATACAAGTACCTTTCGTAAATCACATAGTATTTCATGATTGCATTATTCAAATTAGTAAAGTTGTTGTAGGTTTCAATCAACAAACTTAAAAAGGACAAGTGAGTAAAACCATCATAACAATAAATGAGTACTTTAAAGTTTTTCTCCACACTCAAGAAATGCAACAATTTCAAGAAATTGATGATGCTAAGCATATGGTTATTAGTGAGCGACGACAACATGAATGAACCAGCTGATGGAAACTCCAAGTAAATCAAGTCGGTCTCTTTCGTTAATAACTTCTTCAGCTTGGCAAAAATTGAATTAATAAGCTCTAACTTAGGAAATTCAACGCCCTCTTTGCAGTTTATCAAAATTCTATAATCATTTTGACTATTATTGTTATTGCTGGTACTATTATGATTAGCATCGATTTTTTGCTGCAATGACAATAACTTCCCGCGAAGTTTCAAGCTAGTTTCAGCATCGACATTCTTATTGTTAATCTCTTTCAAAAGATCCTGTTTTTTTTCGCGTAACTTGTTAATTGAAATGACGTTATTATAATCAATAATGTTACCAATGTAAATGTTACGATAAATTTCTGTACCACTAGTAATCAACCAATTTTCGAATTTTTCATGCAACAAATAATTTTTATTCCAGTTTGTTAAATTGTTCTTCAAAACTGAGGATGAATATGGGACAAGGAATGGGTTTGTGCTCAAGTATTTGGCCAAATCTGCCTTGTTGTGGAAATTGTATTTTTGCTTTAATTTCAGATAATTAACATCAACACTTTCAAATTTAGTACTGTATGGTGATGTTGGTTCTGGTGATGTTTGGGCTTCGTTAGCAATACCATCTGCAGAATTTGAATATGGTGACACTATTGGCTCCAATCCTAAAATTACATTCTCGTTTTCATTGTAATATGTTATATCAAACTCGCTAACTTTTTTGCAATCGTAATTTAGGATAAAACAGTGGGCTTCATTGAATTTTCTTTTGGTGCCCAAATTCAAATTAACCAATTTTTGTTCTTCTTGCAAGTAGATTTTTTTCTGTAATGAGCCAAAAATTTTGGCAAATTTTAATGATTCAGCAACATTGTTATCATTATTGTAAATAACAACGTGAGAAATTTTGAATAACAAGAGTTTTTGGAAGTTGTAGTTACGCAAATTAATTTTTCGATTGTACAAGTTATGCGCCAAGACAGAATTGCCTTCTCCGTTATCAGAGTTTTTAATTCTATTCATTCTTCTAAGTGAGTTTAATGGTTTCAGATAGCCAGTAAATTTTCTATGATTGATAATTAGATCCTCGTCATTCAAATTGACAAATTTATAACCCTTGTATGAATCATCATATTCGTCAGCAGCATAGCTACTGCAAATTGATTTTCCTGCTGCTTCTTCACCATCAATAATTTCAGAAAGAACTCTATTTGAGAGTTTGTTGTTGTTGCTATTAATATTGACGCTGTTAGCGTTGATCCCATTCAGTTCATTAGCGTTATTATTACTAGCTTCCTCAATATTGAATCTCACCTTTAAATCCTTTTTTTTAGAAGTAGAATTACTCTTTGTGATTTCGGCTGGCAAATGGTCGCCAGTTTTGTTGTTAATGCTATCAAAGTCAAGTATTTCCCACGGGTTGATTGACCCTTTAAGGTAATACTTGCATCTAATATAGCTAAGAAATCCATCAACGTCATTCTCATCGTCATTTAATTCCGAATCTTTAACATCTTTGCTATCATCATATTCATAAAAATCATTAGTATTAATGAGAAGCAAGTACTTGTCAGCATTTGGTAATGGAATCAATTTACTCAAGCTCGAATTTGACACATCTGGAACACCATTTGTAAATGTAGTGTTATTAGTGTTGTTATTGTCCCCCATTCCAATACCATTAATACCATTGAGGGATGACTGCCCGCTAATTCTATAATCTTGTCTATGCATTGTCACTTCATCTGCTAAAGTTTTACTTTGAAAATTTTGGCTTTCGGTTGATTGTCTAGTCATTTGAGTATTGCAGTTCATATTCAAGTCGTGTCTAAAAAAATTAAATTGATTATTATTAAGTTCCATATTGTGCAAGTATGGAAAAAGGTCTTTCACTTCCGGAAGAGTGTAATCGTAGTTCCAGTATTTCAACATCTTCAAAAGGTCTTCGGTTTCCAACTTAAAAATATCCTTGGTATACTTTTTGTCATTGACGTTAACTTCTTGCTCAATGTCAAAAGCTGCTCCACCATCCAAGGATGGCAATGATGCTTTGTTTAAACTGGCATCAAGAATGCTTGGTGAGCTTCTGGATTTTTTGTAACCAAACTTCTTGGATAATCCACCTTCACTATCACTTTTCAAGAATCTTAAGCCATTTTTCTTCAAAAACGAAGTAGACCTTTTAATTGAACCTTGGGAGTTTTTGCTTGGTTGTTTGTGTATTCCATTAGTTATTAATTGATCAGTAGAGTCATTCTGACCCACAATGTAGACATTAGCATCGGTTTTGTAATCAAAAGCATTACTGCTTTTTGCTGGAGAAAGATGCTCTTCAACAGAGCTACTGGCCGGAGTAGATTCTTTTTCTTTTAATAATTCCTTTACCTTTTCTTTTTCTTCAAGAACTTTGAAAGATGCAATGACTTCACAATGTGGAATAATGAACTTACTGACAAACACTGCGAAATTTGATGGTAAATTAGGATTTTGATAAGTTTTTGAACTGTTGCTTTTGACTTTATGAGTTGTGGAACTATTTTTTGCCAAGCATGTATAAGGATCTTTTCCAACCCTACCGTCCGTTTTTTCGGCAGTGTTGTTTCCTTTTCTTAAAAGCGACTTTGACCTGACCTTGACTTTATTATTGAAGGCTTGTTTTGAAACGGATCTTGATTTTGGTTTGATTGCAAAATCATTGTTGTTTAATTCGAAATCAGCTGTTGCTGGGGTAGCTGGCAACTCTTTACTTTCTGTAGTACCATTTCTAGAAGCAATGTAATTGTTTTCAATTTCTTCCAATGGATTTCCTCTTTCGCTGTCACTATCGTGGTAAACTGACAAATTGATAATATTTCTTGCAAAACTAATAGCGCTGAGCCTCTTTTCCTTGAATCTTGATTTAGCTTTATATCCAATGATGGAATCTCTATTATTTGAAGGGGTGCTGCCGACCACAGGTTCATGAGATTTGGCCTCCTGTTCGTCCTTCAACGATGCAGCAACATCAGCATCAGCACTAGCTGTAGCACCATCGGCACTCTGTTGTTGCTGTTGCTGCTGTTGTTCAGCAGATTCAGAAGCAAACGCGTCTGGTTTAGCCAGTATTATTTTACTATTGATGGGCGTCAGTTCAGGTTTGTCACTTATATGTGACGATGATGTAGGTTCTGCAATCTGCTCAACAGAAGCGGTTGGGCCATTTTTTGCGTCTTCAGCAGCAACACCATCTATAGTTGGAATGCCCTTGATGTGCACAGGTGTAGTAATACTTGACTCTTCCACATGGTTGTTGTGTGAATCAACGCTGGAGTCGTTGGACATTTGGGAATTTGAGGAGGAGACAGTGGAGCTTGGTGGGGCCTCTTCTTTTTCAATGTCAGTGACCGTTGCAATGTTATTTTTGTTGATAATTTTGTTGTTGTTGCTGCCCATTTTTTCACTAGCTGCAGTAATTATTGGAGCTGCTGCAACGGCATGCGCATATAGATTTTCACCAGTATTACTGTTATTGTTGTTAATATTATTATTATTATTACTTTTATTATTATCCTTGACAAATTTTGACAAATTAGCATTTAATTGGCACTTGTTTGCGTCGGCGGGATGCGGAGAGTAGCCCCGACTACTATTCAGCTCATCATTGAGATTATTCAAAGAACGGGAATTAAGCGATGACTTTGGAGTGTAGAAGCCCATGGTTTCGTGGTTGCTCAACAAGGAGTCCTTGTCTTCCGATTCAGCAGGGGGTGGGAGGCCTGCAGATGAACTCTTTGTTGGTGATTGTTGGTGCAATGGCTGGCGCTTGCTATTGATATTTGAAGAAAAAGACGCAACAGCAGCGGCACTTGGATTGTTGGTGTTACTGGAGGTCAACGCATTATTTAGCTGTGGTCTGTTAGTGACGCTTCCATTATAAGAACTACTGTTGTTGTTGTTGCTGTTGATATTGCCGTTGGATATGCTGGCAGTGTTGTAGCTAGAGGACACGGAAGGCGTCTGCACGGGAGTCGCGATGGGGGTTTGAGAATAAGCTGGAATTGGAAAGAACTCTGGGTTTGCATCTGCCACTGGGAGGTCCAGGGCAATGGGCGGAGGGTCTCTTGGAGCTGCTGCTGCTGCTGCTTCTTGCTCTTCAAGGTGGGAATTGATCTTAGAAAGCTCGTTATTGGAAGCGTAGGCAATATCGCTGTCGAAAGCGTAGTGTTTGTAACGCAGCTCGAGTGAGTCCTTGCGATTTTGATGTTGCAGTTGTTGGTTTGAACCCAGGGCCAAGCTCCGTAGACTAGAGGTGAGATTGGAGACGTATTGGCTGGGGCTGGACATTGTGGGAGAGGTCTACCTATAGCGTACTGCTTTGAGAACAAGCAGAGCAGGGTGGTGGGAAAAAGAGAGGAAGAAAGAGGAAGAAAGAATAAGAAGGAAAAGAGAGTAGATACAAGAAGATGAGCAAGGACAGAAGTAGGGCAGGAAATAAGCGCTGTGAATGGAAAAGGAAGAGGAAATAAGCGCTAGTGATGGCGGTTTGTTTGTTTCCTTGTTAACAATTGTTGGCTGGAACTGTGGTAGGGCTTACACCCTGTGGAGTGCGAATAGTGGGCGCGGCGGGTATCGGGCCACTCCCGTTTAGCATTTAGATGGCTGTTTTCTCTTTTCAAATGGCTTAACACAGCAGTGTCTATCTCTTTTGGTCTGTCTTTGTCTGTCTTTGTCTCTGTCGCTCTTTGTCTCACATTAGTCACAGTAATCTTGCCGCCGGCAACATACTGGATTTACTGATAGTAATTGATAATAATTAATGCGCCACAAGCGAGGCTGCTAGCTGCACCGTATTGCAAAAAATGCAGGCTTATGTGCTTTTCTGATACTCATGCGCCACATGTGGCATGAGCTAAAAGCACCTGTATCTATGACTCCTGCTTTGATAAGCATATTATGGCATATTTATACATGTTTGTGACTATCGCATTTGTACGCTTTCAGATGCCTGAAACCACATTAATACACATTTGGATGTGTGATATCTGCATGTGGCTTGAGAAAAGAAAAAAAAAAATAAGTGTCTTGTGGCTGATGCAGTGAGCCGTCTCCTGGTGCGCGGCAGCTGCTGAGCACGCACAGGCCACTACTGCGCTATAGAATTTTTCAACATCTCCATCCATCACCAGGGGACCTGGGGCCTGTCTAAGGTTCTGCATCATTTCCTTCCTTCAGAGGATAGGCCATTATTCCATCCCATTCATGGCAACCCTTTTTTTTTTTTTTTTTTGAAATGAAAGAGTGAAGCACTGTCGGTGTCTTTTTGGTTGTTGTTGTTTTTAGCTCTCGTTCTTCCTTTTTTTTATATAGTTTCTCTTATCTTATCTTTTTGTTACATTTTGTACACCCTTTTGTTTCGTTTCAAAAAAAAAAAAAAAAAAAATAAAGTCACATCCATCATGACTCCCTATTCTGACATATTCAACCAGCGACTGCCCTTCATATCCAGAACCAACTCGGTTGAATTTGATCTGCCTTACCTTTTCAACGGCTCCTTCAGCAGACTTGACTCTCACCCTTCATCGCTTGCAAATTCGTCTCAGTCGTCTTTAGCTGTCTCTCCTCCACTTTTGATCATCTTATCTGGTCTCCCAGCTTGTGGTAAAAGCACTGTGGCGAAATATTTGGATAGGCATCTAAAAGACAAGTCAGTCTCTTGCAAAATATACAATGCCGGCAACGTTCGCAGAGCCCTTCTGGCCCGTACAAAATCTCCCGGAGATGACTCTAGCTCCGGAATGCAACCAAGCAGCTATTTCAAAGGCAACTCTCTGGTTAGAGATGGCTTTGCCTTCACCGCTTTAGAGCACTGTTTGCTAGACTTACTCAGTAATAATATCCAAGTCGGTATATTTGATGCCACAAATTCCACAAAATCTCGCAGAACCAAAATTCATCACAGTATTCAGTGGTACATTGAAAATTGCAACAATAACAAATTTCATCAAAATCTCCAAACTATGGTATTGGATGTCAAGTGCACTAACCTTGATTTCTGGAAATTCAACATGGAACTAAAAGTCTCTTCAAGTCCAGATTACGTCAACAACAAATCGTTAACTCACCAACAAAAATTAGCGGATTTTGTTCAAAGAACATATAACTATATTTTGCCATATGAGCCTATTACCACATCTGAACTTGACGAATTTGGCTGGGATTATCTCGTGCTTGATAACTGTGGACAGTACGTTCATTTCAGAGCGGCAGAAGGACAAGCATCACAACATTTCCATTCAAACTACTACAGTAACAACAGCAGTTTTTACAGTAGCAAACTTGAAAGACAAAAGAGTAATCTGAGCAACAATGAAGACTATTTTGACGACCAGTTGGTCATTAACGTTCCTTCAAAGCGCAACTCTCATACGAATACAAGCACAAACAAACAGCATCCATTATATTCCAACAGTTCTTCCAACTCATTAGCAACCACACCCTCTTCCTCAATCTCCTCTTCTCCTAAATCAGCATCGTCATTTATCAATACCGCAGCGTCTTCTGCCTCTTTAGCTGCTTTGAAAGCAAGTTTGGCTTCTTACTATAAAACTAATCAGCACAGTTTGTCCTTCAAAAATAACACCAGCACTGCACCTACTTCAGCACCTACTTCAGCTCCCTTGTCAAATAACAATAACAACACCAACAACAATAATGGCAACAATCTTGAAAACCATACAAACAATAGCAATGAACGCAACAGCTCAAAAGTGCTCGATCAAGTAAATAAATTTGTCAACGATTTCTACGAATTACATGGAGCTGGTTATCTTGCTAAATTGTATCAGTTGACTGGCATTAACAACAGAAAAGCATCAGTGTCATCAAATGCTACTGAAGTGATTCCAACAGCTACAAATGCTACTGCTACCGGTACTGATAATAATAGCGAAGAGTCTCTTGAAGAGACTCTTGCTATGGATATCAGCAGTGGCGTCTTTGATTTGCTATTCAATGACGATAAGCAGATTGAAAAATTGAATAGATTTGTTGTCTAAATCTCCATTACTGGCTTAATTTTCGAATTTTGGCTGTTAAATAAAAAATTAAGTGTATTGCGTATCGCGTCAATACCACCATTATGTCCTTTTATGTCATTACTGAAACATTTTCATGACTTTGCCCTTTTATTTTCCATTGATCTTTTATTATTTTTTTTTCTTTTTGTTTATCGCTCTTATTATGTTTACTTTCAAAAGCTAGGTGGGTTGTTTTTTTTTTATTATAGTTATAGTTTTCTTTTTTTCTTTTGGGCATTATTTATTTTGATTATCTCTCATGTTTACTGCTGGGGCTCACATTGGGCAGGCTGATACTTTCATTTTATTTTTATATATATAGACATGTTTTGTCCATGTTATCTATATACACGCATTAATAGATACAATTATAAACACCAAGTTGTTTATAATTTTTACTGGCTGTATGCGGTGTTTTTCCCAGTTCCCTATGTACTTTTTGCTAAAGCATAGTTTTCATGTCAGGTTCATGTTGGCCGCGTAAACGTTAACTCCGCTCGACACCAAAGAAAAAGACTGAAAATTAAATAGCAGCGAAAACGAGAATTGAAAAAAATCAAAAGCCAAACACAAAAAAGGAAATATTTAGAGGCGCGTTATCTTGAATCAACGAGAATTCAACAAAGGTAACTGGCCACTTTATTGGTGTATTCATGCTAACCGATCAGCACCCATACTTCATAAAATACTAGATTCAAAGCTGAATCTGTTGACACATTCCGTCAATTGCTTTATTTTTCCTGTTAGACAGACTTCACGACACAAAATTTGAAAGCAAGTCACCATAGTATAACTGTCAATACATTGGAAAATTACCTTACAAAAGGTCTTACAATTAATTTATTCATACAATTTAGATTATTTGGCTTGAGCAAGTTCCCTCACTAAGCACAATTTTTCCCCAAATATTTTAAACCATGCCTAGACCTATCAAGTTTTCCAAAAGCAGCAACAACATCTACAATAGCGATGGTTCTGACATATCTGAGCAGACGAAGCTGTTAAGCTCCAGAATCAAGCCGCAAGATGGATCTTCTCATATATACAGCAAGGATAATAGTTCACATAATCGAGTTTACAATAAATCAAACCGTATCAGTAGTATTAATAATAATAACGCTAAAAAATATGGCAGCAAAGTTTTGAAGAATTACAAAAACAGTAGCACTTCTCGTGATAATAAAATATCATCAAATCCACTTGCGAGAGCATTGAATGCAGATTTCAACAATCCAGACAATCATAATAATAACAAGACTAATCATGCTGTCGGCAGCAATCATAAAGTACCACCGAAGTTTTCTGAAAATGCTCTTGCTAAAGCCCTTTCACTTGGCTCAAATGCCAAGTTTTCCAATGACAAACAAAAGGTCAACGGTTCTGCTTCAATTCAACAAAATTATAAAACAAACACCAATAAGAGCAACAACAGCATTTCAAGGAAAAAGAAAATTGATTTCAACTCTAGCAATGCCGACACATTCAAAAAAAATGCTACTTCTCCTCGAAACGACATTTCTCTCAATTTTAAAAACGCAGCATTACCAAAATTTCTCCTTTTGCAAAACTTGGACCCTGGCACTTCCGCTGATGATGTTACTGCGGTGCTTGAGGCAAATATTGGTAAAGTGAAATTCGTCAAGACCAAATACGACGCACAACTTAAGGGAATAAGTGCGGAGGTAATATTTTCTGAACCAAGTGATACTGTTGGTGCTAATGGTAGTCTAAGCAGCATTGCTAATGATAGTGGTAGTAACAGTAGCAGCACTATTAATAATAGTAACGTGGTGGCTACGAATAAAGTGGAAGCGTTGGTGAATAGCGCAGTGCAGATGTTTGATGGAATATCTTCTGATGGCCGGGAATTGATGGCGTCGTCACCACTGGAGCCAACAGTGCTTTCTAAGAAGGAATTGCTTTTGATATCTAAGACAAATTAATTATTGAATATTGAATATTATACAAAATACAAATTTTACTTTTTAGTCTATTTCGGGTGCTTACACACAACATTTCTAGCTGTACTATGTCTGACTTTTACATTCATGGGCTTTCTCTTTTTTTTTTTCTTTTTTTTTTTTTTCTACCAATACAATGAATACACAATTGTTCGATATTTTATACCGGTTAAAAGTAATCATAGTGTAAAATCTGTAACATAACTCTGATTTAAAAATTACTACTCAAAATAAGCAGAGATGCTAAACGTATAGACAACACGACCGATTGCGATGACTGAACCTCTACCAAGCCCAAAATAACAGATTTTCTCATTCACAGGTAATTTTTGTTTACACTTTAGCTGTCTATTTCTGCTTGATCTGTTTTTTTTTTTTCTTTTGAAAATGTTTATATTTATTATGATTAAATTTGGTTGTCTGTTTATAATATGCATTGCATTGATGAAATGAATATTTACAACGGATACGCAGTTCAACAACATGAAAGAACACCTAATTGTGTAGAAGGCTTTGAGTCTTGTGTGTGACCTAAAAAAAATATAAAGAAACTAACCAAAAAAAAACCAAAGCAAAAATAAAAATAAAAACTCAAAGATGAAATAAACCACAAAAAATGAAAAAAAAAAATAAAAATCAAATGAAATAAATAAAACAGAATATGAAATACCGAATGCTGAATGCTGGAAAATGAACTCATGAGCAAAATAAAAGAAAATGCTAAAGGATGTAGGTACAAGATGTGCGAACTTGAGATGCATGATAATACAAGAATAATTAAGTCAATAATTGTAAAAAACATGCCTATCTGGCCAGATGCAAGAAAAAAGAATGCTAGCGAAATTAGAAAGCAACGTCTTTGACGGAGTGAAAAAAATAGAGAGAAAAAAAAAAAGGAAAAAAGACAAAATGTGTTCACGCCCACTTGCCAAGCAATGCCATGATGAAACATCCCAACAAGGTGCAAAACACATTAAATGATAATTTTACCAAATCCTTCTTCGCATCTTCATTGAACACAAAATCTCTAGCAAGCATTTCCACCAATCCAGTATAAATCAAAATACCCGCAGACAATGAATCCAAAATTCCCGAAACAATCAGCGCGGTAAAAGATGATGATGCATATGAGTTTCTAACTCCTAACCCAATAGCAATAGATATGGGAGTGACTAATCCGTAAGCAGAACATAACGCATAACTGATCCATCTAGGCTTAGATTTGGGCCACGGAATGGCTGATAATCTAGCCCCGATACCAAGCCCTTCAAAAGATTGATGGAATACAAGGACAATAAATAATGTTTTGAATTCGTCGTATTCAGTACTGCCCAAATTAAGACCAATGATGACCGAGTGGAAAATTACACCAAATTCAAGCACTAAAAATGCTGCTATTTGACGCTTGAAATTAATTTCTATAAGGTCTTCGTCTTCGAAATCTTCGCTGTCCAGAATTGTACTGGAAACTGTTTTGGAATGGAAGCAGTTGTGATCGAGATTGGCTTCTTTGACTTTTAACGCAGATTCTGGTGATTGAGGATGTAAACGGTGTAGCTCGTTACTTAGTTTGTTGTTGGTTTGGCGCTTACTGTTGCTATTACTACTGTTGCTGCTGTTATGTGTTGAATGAGTATGGATGCCAATATTTTCTTCTTGAATGTTGTTGATGCCACTATTATCATGATTATGAAGAAAAAGACCTTGATGATGGTGATCTTCATTGGTATCTTTTTCTTGGTTAGGTTTTCCAGTAATCAACTGTTCGATGTTTGGTTCAGATGAGACAGTGCCATATTTCCTTTCCACGTAAACTTCACTAACTAACTCGATGATAAAGATCGAGAAAATTGATAATAGCATTAATGCTGGGGGCCAACTATATACTGACCAGTTACCCCAGCCACCAATACAGGTATCTGGACCAATAGCACCATATGCTGGGTCCATTAAATGAACAAAAGCAGTTGCTATAATGACGCCAGCGCCAAAATATCTTGCAAAAAGGTAGGCGTAAAGTGGGATTTTGAAATTGAAATCTTTGCAGAGAATAGGAAGAAAAGTGACCAAAGTGGAAGTGACCAAGATAACAAATATCGAAGCAATTCTGGTGCCTATACCTCCAGAAAATTCTGGTTCAGCATCAACAAATCCATCGAGGATACATTTTTTGAGAGAATCTGAGACATTGTCGTCTGTAAGGAGAATTTGGTCAATGTCCCCATCAAAGTTCCACGATACCATTAAGCGTTGATATTATATTATGTGTGTTTATATGTATGTGATAATGTTTTGACGACTGACGCAAATGAAATTTTCTGCAGCAAAACGATGATATCTTATAAACCACAAGATTGAACTGTCAGACTTGGATAATGTCTCTTAGATGTGTAGCATCCAGGGAAGAGAATTCCGGCGGACCAGGGTCTTTAAAAGACTCGAGTAGAAAAAAATTTTTATATGAGTGAGTGCGCCGTGGAACCACAAGGGTGCTTTTTCCAGGAACCGTCGGCAGTCATTTTTTTTAGTCCTGCTGCGATCCAAAACCAATTAATATAAAACAAATCACTCTTGACGTCCCGTATCTACACCCATTAAGCTCTTGTTTCAGGCACTACTGTCAGGCTTGTTTGGACTGACCTAAGTTAGGTCATTTGCTGTCACAATCCCAATATTATCTATGGCTGCTTACCTTAGATTGTAGTATAGCGCAAATCCCGTCCAGACGCAAAAAACCACTTTCGAAAGGCACCCTGGTGGTACACCATAGTCAACAATGCTCACCAAAGTTTCTGTTTTAACGGTCTCGGAAAAACTCAGAAAAATCGGAAAAAAAAAAAAAAAAAAAAGAAAAAGAAACATGAAAATGGATATTGCATACTAATGTGATATAATGTGTCGTTATGTATACTGATGTTTCTTAATGTCCTTGCATGTGATATATATGTTTACACCATTTCAATGGATTCTTTAGAACATTCTAGAACACGTGATTGTCATTTTGCAAGTTCTTTTTTTTTCGTTTCTTCTTTTGAGGGGCGCTGAGCGGAAGAAAAAGATCAATATTTAACAAGACAGTGCGATGCAACTCAGTACGTCGGTGCCACTTGAAATATCACACCGACACTAGCTGTTTCTTTCGTTTCAAGCAACAACTTAATACCAAATAATAAACCTTCTTTCAAAATGGCCCTTTCAAACAAAGAAGTTGCTTCTCTCATCATTGACTTTGTGCAAAAGTCTGTCAAGAACAATGCTGTCTCCGAAGACTATGCTGAATCAATGGACGTGGTGATCAACTGTGTCTCTGATGCCTTTGAAGTCGATACCGAAGAAGCTGAAAAGCTTGTCAGTGACAAATTCAATGGCAAAGGCCTTGCTGAATTGTTAGATTCTGCTTCTTCTACTTCTTCTTCTTCCAAGTCCACCGAATCAAGTTCCACTGCTAGTGCTAGTGCTGCTAGTTCCAACTCAGTGCCAGTGAACATCGATGCTGATGAAACTGAAAGAAAAGTTAAAGCTGAAAGTTTGAAAGCCGAAGGCAACAAGCTCATGGCTCAAAGAGACTTCCCGGCTGCTATTGAAAAATACACTGCTGCCATTGAACAAATCTCCACCAATGCAGTCTATTACTCCAACAGAGCCGCTGCTTACTCTTCCTCCGGTAAACATAATCTTGCCATTAAGGATGCTGAAAAGGCCATTGAATTAGATCCATCTTATGCTAGAGCTTACTCCAGATTGGGTTTGGCCAACTATGCTCTCGGTGACGCTAAAGCTGCGTTAAAAGCATACGAAAAGGGTCTTGAAATTGAAGGCGATGCCCCATCTCCAGGAATGAAGAAAGGCTACGAAACTGCTAAAAAGAGAGTTGATGATGAAGCCGGAAATGAATCCAGCTCTAATGCTGCTACTAGATCTACTCCATCTGAATCTGCTGGCTCTGGTGCTGGTTCTGGTTCTGGTGGTTTCCCAGATTTGGCTAACTTGGCTTCTCAATTCGGCGGTGGTAATGGTGGTATGCCGGACCTTGGATCCATGATGAACAACCCACAGCTTATGCAAGCTGCTCAAAGTATGATGTCTGATCCTAATGCTATGGCCAATTTAATGAACAACCCAATGATCCAGCAAATGGCTCAAAACTTTGGTCTCGGTGGCGGTGCTGGTGCTGGTGCTGGTGCTGGTGCTGGCTCCGGTTCTGGTTCTGGTGCTGGTTCTGAATCCGGTTCTGGTGGTCAACCAAATTTTGAAGAATTGTTGAATAACCCAATGTTGAGAAATTTGGCTGATAGCTTTATGGGCGGTAATAGAAATGGAGGTAACAATCAATAAGTTATGACTCAAGAGTTGTGTTTTTTTCTTTTATTTATATCAATGTTTCTTCTAGAAATTTTTCTAATTAGCTAGCCATTCATTTCATTTTTATTCTCTTAAACCTCCCTTTTTTTTCCTATTTTTGTATTCATCTTTCTGTTATTTTTTTTTTCTATTCCCATACTTAATTTTTATTATATCGTTTGTCACTCTTAATTTAATTGTTCAATTACTACGCTGTCATCATGATTATTTATGATTATCAAGTATGATAATCAATCAATTGAGTTTTTCTCAAGGGATTGTGAATGGTAAGGTTTTTTCATTAACATAAAGGCAAGTTGCATTACACACAAGATGAAATTTACAAGCCAAGCATCGTTATGACAACATTTGCCTTTTAATCAAACCTTGTTTGTGTACAAAATGAATAGACAAGACTGTATTGGTTAGCCTAAACACAGTCATTATCGTTAAATACAAGGATTTTGGATTGTGTTTTAAAAGCAGGTCAAGTGCTCAAGATTTTATACTGCAAGAAAAACAGTTATTGCATCGCCAACATTAGCGGTTCATCTTACCTTCGTACAAACATTATCTTTAAAAACTCGCGCCGTATATTACATTGTCAAAATCTGTGAAACACTTCATCTTAATATACATGCTATTTACCACCTCTATAGCCATTGCCATTCACTCCATTTTCAAAAATCATCTTCTCAAACTTCAAATTCTTAATTTCATCCTTCACAAACACCTTCACAGCATACCTCAAAAACAATTTTTTAAATTCTAAAAAGCTACTCATTTCCGTTGCCAATGATTCATGATTGAATCGTACATCACCACTAAGCAGCATAAGTTTCAATCTTGTGATTTTGTATTGTTTCAAAATCTTGGCTTCGTGGCTCGTACGTCGCGATTCAATCAAATTTGATAAGAATGAACGTTTTTTGCGGACTTGGTTTGTGTTGCTGTTGGCGCTTGATGGCACTGCTAATGTGTTGGTGTTGTTTTGACGATTTTTAGAGGCGTTAGTAATCGTGGAAGAGGATGAATTGGATACTGTGGAAAAGTTATCATTCAAGCTACTGTAAACCTCTCCATTTTCGCTGCCATTGGCACTGAGAGTATTAGTAGAAGCTCTAGAAGTACCACTTTGTGGCGATGTTACCAGCATATCTTTTCGAAGTGGGGTTTGAGGTGGCTGTGGAGCTAAAGTGCGAAAAACATTATAATCTTCTTCTGTCATGACTGAGCCTAGATCTGCATTGCCGTTGCTATTGTCATTAGCATTGTGTGATTCAGGTTCAGTAGCACCTAATGGTGAGGGAGACGAAACATTATGCTCCGTTTGAGGAGAAGCAGACGAAACAGAAGAAGAATGCGTCACAGGGCTCAGCAATGGACTCAAGGTAGCACCATTAGTATGACTAAATTCATGGGGCCTCAATCTCATCAACTCAAACTTGGCTCCTTTGACTTCTTCATCCAATTTCACCCATCTCAATACTTTCTTGTTTAGTACGCTGCCAATGTTTTTCACTAGTCTATCAATACAGCTTTCTAAATGTTGCATTATGAAGATGAATTTGCGAATAGGATCGGTATTTTCAGAAAATGCTTTGCGCAACGTGAATATAAGATCTTCAAACACGAGGCTCGGCTTTGATGGCTGCTGCAGTTTCAATGTTGAACTAGTAGCGGTCGCGCTAGCAGTCGCGCCGTTATTCTTTAATAAATCATCTTTGTCATACAGTAATAATGGTGAGTCAGCTAAAGTGTCAGCGAGCACCTTAAATGATTGATTCAAATCATCATGTTTGTGTTTTGCCACAATTGTCAACTGCACAACTTTCTTAAAAACTTTTTGGAATGATTCAAGTTCATCAAGTGAATATCTCAAAAACGTGAAAATGTCCTGCATTTCTTCCGTTGAATAATTCTTGCTCTTGTCTATAAGAAACAATTCTTCCAAATTCTCCAACCCCGCATCGGTGAATTCATCAGGAATGTTGGGGCTATTGTTGAAAATTGGTGATTCACTTATCATCTGCATTGGTGATGCTAATGATGATGATGACGATGACAATGGGGCAGATAATTGTAATTGGGGACTACCTAATTTCTCTTTATGTGACTCAATTTTCAAACGACTGCGAGTTTCCAAAGATTGTGAGTTGATTGTAGGTAAAATCAAAAATTCCCACACAAGCTCATGGCTATTGAAATCCTTAGAGCAAAGCAATTGCACTAAGAATATGTTAAGTTTAAATACAAGCTCATTGATCTTGAGCTTGTTGAAATTGAAGAACGCAAATTCCGTTAAGTTTAGCTTAGCAAAACACTCCATCAAGTAAGCAATTGGCAAAGAACTAACTGGGTACTCAATATGTAAAAGACGAATTAAATCACGAAAATCGCACAAGGAATGGTAGTTTGCATAATGATGAATTTTTAGCTTCTTGTGATCATTTTCAAGCTTTTTCACAATCATACCTTTAATAATGAATCCCCATTGGTTATTATCTAGCTTTGCGCGTAAAATTCCAAACTTTTTGCCATCCACTAGCGGAAAAGACTCTTTTAAGCAGTACCCATCAATTAGTCTTTCAATCTCGTTGACTTCTGTGTTGCCGTTGTTACCTTTGGCGTTGCTATTCGACGTGCTTGACATTTTGACAAAATCCAAAATAGTCAAAAACGTTCTTGGATCAGTTTTATGTAAGTTAAGCCTTGAATCTTGAAGAATTTCTTTAATGTTGTCTATGCGATAGTACTTGATGAATAGCTCCAATGGTGAGTAGTTTTTATAGTTGAACTCATTTACATTTATAAGGTCCTTATCGAGCACCAACTGTAAATTATTCTTTAAAATGTGCAATAATGTATTCCCTTTGTTATCAATATGATCCAAGTAGCTGAATTTTCTACCATTTGGTTGCAACCTGTACCATTGGTCAACAATTTTGAAAACGTTACTGATCAAAGTATCGTAATTGTTGATATCATAGTTACGGCATAATGACATTAATGGAGTATGATTATTAATGTTATCCTTGTCTGTCCAATTAATAAATAGACCTATTTTGTCCAAAAGCTGCTCATAGTGAAACAAATAATGACCCACATTGCGGCCGTGATGAGCGTCTCTTGAATTATAATACTCTATTTGTTCCGCTATGGAAGCCGATGAGGAAATAATCAGCACAAGCTCATCAGCAACAGAATTTTTTTCGGATATAACTGCGCATTGCAAGAGAGTGGTGCCTGTGTTGTCAAAATCGTACAAGATATCTTCTAATGGGAATATGTGTTCGTGATCAATCAAAGTCTTAAAAACTTCGTAATTTGCATATTTTATGGCTAGCATGAGACATGATTCACCCTGGTTAGTTATGGCCTTGAAACAATTTTCCATTGGCAAAAACTGAGCTTCACCTTTTACGCTGGTGGTAATAGCGTCAAGTTGCTCGCTAATGAAATTGTTCAATTGCACCAAGTCTTTAGCTTTGATTATATCCCATAGCTTTGCATTTTTACCCGAGCATTCAATTAATGGTATCAAATTTTCTTTATTTTGCAAGTGAAAAAGTACTGCATCTAAAGTCGAAATGGCGTAGCCCATGAAGCCAATTTCTGTATTTTTGTAGGAAAAATTTTTTATGTATTCCAAATGCACTTCAATATGTTCGACTTTGGACTGTATCACTACTAGCACCATAAGAGCTACTAACATGTCCGCATTAACATCGAGGCTAGGCGCGCTAGTATAGTCATTGAGAGATACAGACTTGGTTAGTTCATTGATTGTTTCAAGCAAAATTTTCGATTTTTCAGCATAGCTATTAGCAAGCGGCAAGTTTTGAAAAACTTTCACTGCAGCAGCAATCTTACCAAGAAGAATTATCAACTGTTTTTGATCCTTAGCAGGATTAATTGGTGAATCGTCAAATAAACCCACTTGAGTAATTGAGAGGCTCTGAAGTTGATGGTATATTTCGTTAGTAAGCAATTGCTCATTATCATTGGCACTATTTATCCTTTGCCTGTTATGCACCTTTTTCAATTGGTTCCATACTTTATCGAACAAATTGAGCTCAACATAATCATAGATACAGCGGTTGAGATCAATGGCGGGATCATAGTCGATAATTGCAGCAATTATTTGCTCATCGAGAGACTTGAAAATTAATGCAGATTGGTTGATGGTCTCTTTGTAAACCATTAAAATTTCACGTGGGTCATTTATGCTTTCAATGACAAAGTTTTTGAACAAATGCAGAAAATCTTCACCAATTAGCTGTTTTATTAATGGAAAACGGCCGGTGAGCTGGGTATAGGTCACTTTTGGCTGCTCTAATTCAAGAGCACTAGCGGCGCCAGCGGCGCTTGGAAAGGAAGCTTTCAATGGGGTATCTTTTTCAATAAAGGTATTGAAATTATAGCCGTTTTTAGTGGCGGTCAGAATTACGTTACTGTACGAAGAATTTCTGCTATGAGTTGGTGTTGCCGATGGTGAAGAGTGTAACAAACTGAGATGCCGGTACATAGTTTCCGGCATCGAGAAGCCCACGAGAGGCTGATCTATATGTATCAAGAGAAATTCTGAATTTTTTGGGAAGAAAGTATTAAAGTTAATGAAAAGTTCAATTTGAGAGACTTTAATTCGTAATAAACGGTCTGCTATGCTATTGTTCCTGCTTGTATCAGTTTGGACATCGCCACTGTTTAGGATGATCTCGTTGCGTTTAAGCAAAACTTCTTTATTGCTGACAGTTTTAAAAGATTTGGGTTTTTTGGTATTAAGAATAGCAGAAATGTTGGCACTGCGGGTGATGTAGTGGTTGTGGTGCCGTAGATCGAGGATATGATCTTTGAGGAAGTCCTGCTTGAAACACAAGTCGCGATACGGTAGGCCAGAAACGCTATCAATGTGGTTGAGAAGTATATGAGTGCTGGGGACAAGAAAGGCGAATGAAAAAGGGTCTTGGAGCAACGAAAGGTAGATGTCCTTCAAACCGGACTTTAATGGGTCATTGGTGGCGAAAACAGCATTCAAGAATGGGTTGATGAGCTTGAATTGGAGGAAAGGACTGCTGGCAGAATTGGTATTTATATTGGAGGTACTACTGTTACCGTTGTTAGCAGATGAGCTGCTGGTGACTGAAGCGCCATTGACAAAGGGCTCACTGGACAAAGATGAGCTACTGGAGGGGGACATAGTATAATTGCATTGCTGGAGAAGTGTGGTTCTAATGGTCTACCGGGGTTGTGGGTAAATATTGTCGTTGATGCAATAGTACCATAGCTGATGAGCCGCTGAAACAGTCTGGCGATTAGCTTCTATCGCTCCACTATCGATTTCTGTATTGCAGTCACTGGAGCATTTCCTGGATCCCGGTTGTGAGCGATGTATCATGCTTATGTAATGTAACAGTCATTTTATGGTCTCGTGATATGCTTCATGCTTCAAATCAAAGACCCGTGTCTGTGGTGCAAAATACTCAAAAAAACGGTTTTTTGTACTGCTGCTGATCTAAGTTTATCAGTTTACGGAAACACTGAATGAGTCTTGTTTGAGTTTCGTTTCTTCACTTCGTGTTGTCTGGCGTTTGTTTTTCATCTTGCGAGTGACCTCAGAGCCTGGGGGGAACAAACGGCTACTAGCAGGCACCGCTGTAAAGAAAAAATAATTAAAAAACGGTATGGCACAGTATAACGCCCCGGGATTTTTGCTTTGTTGAATGATTACAGTCATAACTGTAGCTATACTATACTATAGCAAAAGGATCTTAGCAGTCTATAATGGGTACTGGTGGATGTGAAGTCAAAACAACGAAGCCAGCGGACACCGCTTTCCACGGCCAACAGGAATCCCAAACGCACTGATTTGGCGTCACTTAAAGAATGGTCAAGGTTGATCATCGCCCCGGCAGTTTTCAACTGGAAAAGAGGAACTTGGAGGAGGAGTAATTTCACAGACAAGTATGGATAACGATGATGGTGGCGATTATGACAACAAAGGTTATGCTGCAGCAGCGGGTGAATCGCATTTTACTGTTAAGATGAATTACTCCTTCCAAGCACAGATCATCTTCATTTGAGCCCCAACAGCAACTATTCTCCGGAGGGGCTTTTAGGTTCAGTTCTGGAGCAGTGGAACGTTGTTTTCTTAGCACTGCAGCGTCTTGTCACTATTGTTGTAGCTGCTGCTTTGCAAGTCGAGATGGTTTCAGCCGTTGGGGAATCATCCTTTCTGTCTACGGATGCCCCACCTCGCTTCCCCACCGATGATTGCCTTCCGCCCACCATTTCCCCACAGGGTAAGCCCTCCGTCCTATATATTCCGCCCATCTGCCCTTCGTATTTCTTCGATGCTCGCTAAAGGCTGTCTTGAATCATTTTACATACTACAGTGCACTGGTGCTAATCCATTATACTATTTACTCAAACCTTCTAAAACTATTCACTTCTATTTGTTCATTTCTTCATCATCGTTACTTCTCTATCCTCGTCTTTAGTTTCCTTTTCCAACCCTTTGACAAATTACCAATATCCATCGATTAACAATGCCCCACCCGCTCTCTGTCAATATCACCCTTCCAAACGGCTTGAAATACGAGCAGCCAACAGGCCTTTTCATCAACGGCGAGTTTGTCAAATCCAAAACTGGTAAAACTTTCCCTGTGATTGACCCTTCTACTGAAGAAGTCATCACCGAAGTTTATGAAGGTTTTGCTGAAGATGTGGATGCCGCTGTTGACGCTGCGGAGACAGCTTTCAATACCACCACTTGGGCCACAGAGGACCCTGCAGTCAGAGGCAAGTACTTGTACAAGTTGGCAGAATTGATTGAAAAAAACAAGGAACTCATTGCTTCAATCGAAACTTTGGACAATGGTAAAGCTATCCAATTATCCCGTGGCGATATCCAATTAGTGGCAGACTATATCAGATCTAGCGCCGGTTGGTGCGATAAAGTGTTCGGCAAGCTCATTGAAACTGGTAGCTCCCACTTCACTTATTCTCGCAGAGAACCATTGGGAGTATGTGGGCAAATTATCCCATGGAACTTTCCAGCATTGATGATGGCTTGGAAAATTGCTCCTGCTTTGGCTACCGGCAACACTGTGGTTTTAAAAACTGCTGAAACCACACCATTGAGTGCCCTTTACATTGCCAAACTTACTCAAGAAGCAGGATTTCCAAAAGGTGTATTGAACGTAATTTCTGGGTTTGGCCCAACTGCTGGTTCTGCTATCACTTTGCATCCAAAAATCAAAAAGATTGCTTTCACTGGTTCCACTGCTACTGGCCGTGTTATTATGAAGAATGCCGCTGAAAGTAATTTGAAGAAAGTCACTTTGGAATTAGGTGGGAAGTCACCAAACATTGTGTTTAACGATGCTGACGTTAGCACTGCAGTGGCTAATATCAGTTTTGGTATTTTTTACAACTCGGGCGAAGTGTGCTGTGCTGGATCTCGTGTTTATGTGCAAGAAGGGATTTACGACAAAGTGCTCGAAGCCTTCAAGAAAGATGCACTTGCAGTAAAGGTTGGTAACCCATTTGACGAAGAGGTTTTCCAAGGTGCACAAACTTCACAAATGCAGGTAGACAAAATTTTGGACTATGTCAAGTTAGGTCAACAAGAAGGTGCTAAACTTATCACTGGTGGTGAACGAGTCGAGGGTAAGGGATACTTCATCAAGCCAACGATTTTCAGTGATGTGGAAGAAGATATGCGTATTGTTAAAGAAGAAATTTTTGGCCCAGTGGTCACAGTTACCAAGTTCAAGACTGTGGATGAAGTTATTGAAATGGCTAATAATTCTGAGTATGGATTGGCTGCAGGACTTCATACCACTGACGTTAACAAGGCAGTGGATGTTTCCAACAGATTGAAGGCTGGTACAGTGTGGGTCAACACTTACAACGCATTCCATCCAATGGTGCCATTTGGTGGCTATAACCAATCAGGAATTGGTAAAGAGATGGGAGCAGAAGCTTTGGATAATTATACTCAAGTGAAAGCTGTGAGAATCAAGATTGAATCAAAGAAAGAGTGATGTTGTTGTAAAATTGAGCTTTGCAAATCTTGTTTAGATTGCTACTGCCCTTAGATTTTATTTAGAGTTTACTACCATCAGAGGTTTTTCTGATTGATGTTTGAGGTAATTTTTTTTTCTCCTGTTATTAATTTGGCGTGTTGTTTTTTTTTTTTCTCTTTTGTATCAGTTTTATTTTTTCAAAAACTTTTTATGATTATTTAGGTTATTATATCTATCTAGTGTGTACTTATGGTTGCTTTTATTTTTATATCTATTATTTACTTATTTACGACTTTGCTTTTAACTCTGTATTACAGTTGGACAAAGACTGGTTTTCAATATTGTAGATTGTTAGTGGAACAAAGGGCCATTTATACAAACGAATATTATTGAAAATTCAAAGGCGGCGTAAGCAAATTAACCGAAAAGTATGCAGCTATTTATAATATAACAATTTGGAGCTTATTTAACACTTACAGTCCCCAAGGAAAAAACTGCAGCTATAGTTCGCTAGCTCCCAAGAAAAGTCTGTGGTACTTTTGAACCGCTTCGCTATGTGATTTTTAGGGCGTTTGAACTACCAGTTTTGTCACTATTTGCTATTTAGTGTAGCCTTAGTTGATGATTCTGTGTAATCTTTTCAAGTTTTAGCACCACTGTTAGTTTCGCTCTGATGCCGGGTTAGGCGAGCTTGGCAGCTATTGTGGCCAGCATAGGCAATGTACCCATCGGATTTTTGTTTCCTGGCATGACACGACAAAGTATGGACACACAAATAAATCTTGCTCGAGCCTTTCGTAACCCCAAGATATATACCCAGAGAAAAAAGAAAGAAAAAAAACGGCCGAAGCCTTAAACCACTATGTGATTCAACCATCGCTGTCTTTGCTTCATCAGTTGCAAATTACTGTAACTGTCCCCCTGCAATACCTCAAGTTGTCCATATTACATATTTTTCAGGGCAAATCTATAGCGCCAAGGGAGCGCCACAGTGGTTGCATAATTTAACATCACAGTGCAGAACCATACGGCTAGAGCGGCGTTCCCTTTCCTAAAGTTTTGTTTAGTTCCCACAATTTTTCTTGGTAAAATAGATCTTTCTTGCACAATATTTAAACACGATACATTCTCAGGAACCGTTTTTCATCACAGATTCCTCTTCTGTTTTTCTATCAACTTTTTTGAGGGAATTGTTGAATTTATTTCACCTTCTCACTTCCTACTCAATATAACTGTTTCATTTAGTATTCTGCTGCTCGTTTTTTGTACCGCCGCACCATATCTGAGACAACGCTCTTAAAGGAATATTGCCAACAAAAAAAGAAAAAAATAAGTTCCCCAAAAACACTCACTGCTTGAATTCGTGTCGTTGCTTATCAAGGTAAATTCAAACACTAAAAAGCTAAATGTCCGACAGTAAGGATCAAGTGATCCAGCTGACCAGCTTTGAGGCATCTGCTCCAGTCACCACCGCCAAAAACAGCAATACTAACAACCAATCAACATTTTCTCGTTTTGCAAGCACTTTTAAACGTCAACCAGTACAGTACGATGAAGCATACTTAGCATCTCTCAAAGATGATTATCAGCGCCGCAACTATATCCTTGCTCATCAGCCGCTCAAACAACGACTCAAACAACGTCATTTGCAAATGATCTCCATTGGTGGGACATTGGGATCAGGTCTTTTCATTGGTCTAGGATATACTCTCAGCAGTGGGCCTGGGGCTACACTTGTTGGGTTTTGTCTTGTGGGATTTGCAATCTTTTGCGTGGTTCATGCGGCTGCTGAATTATCGGTGGCATATCCCACTTCGGGTTCTTTCGCTACTCATGTTTCGAGATTCTTGGATCCTGCAATTGGATTCACGGTGGCTTCCAATTACGCTTTAGCTTGGTTGATTTCATTTCCCTCAGAGCTTATTGGGTGCGCTTTGACAATTAGGTATTGGAGCGATATTAACCCTGTTGCTTGGGTCGCAATCTTCTATGTGCTTGTGGTCTTGTTGAACTTGTTTGGAGTACGTGCTTATGGCGAATCAGAATTCATACTATCTATAATAAAAGTAATTGCTATCACCATATTTATCATCATTGGTATCGTCATAATTTGCGGCGGTGCCCCCGGTAATACTAATGGCTACATTGGTACACAATATTGGCACAATCCAGGAAGTTTTGCCAAGCCGGTATTCAAATCAATTTGTAACACATTTATCTCTGCTGCTTTTTCATTTGGGGGTACTGAACTTGTTATTTTGACGGCTGCTGAGTCCACCTCTCCAACAGCAATTACTAGAGCCACTAAGCAGGTTTTCTGGAGAATTGCACTCTTTTACATAACCACCATTGTTGTCATTGGTTGTCTTGTTCCATATACTGATGAAAGACTCCTTGGTGGCTCCAACGACAGTGATATTACAGCTTCACCATTCGTCATTGCCCTAAGTAACACCGGCAGTAAATTCGGTTCTCAAGTTTCCAATTTCATGAATGTGGTTATCTTGGTAGCAGTAATATCTGTTGCTAATTCTTGCGTTTATGCATCATCAAGAGTCATTCAATCACTTGGAGCTGCTGGCCAATTGCCTGAAATTTGTGCATATATTGACAAAGAAGGCAGACCATTAGTAGGGATTTTGATTTCTTTTGTGGTTGGGCTCTTATGTTTTGTGGTTGGTTCATCTAATGAAAGTGAAGTTTTTAACTGGTTCTTTTCCCTTTGTTCCATTAGCTCATTCTTCACTTGGTCAAGCATTTGCTTTTCTCATGTGCGGTTCAGGTTAGCCTTGAGAGCACAAGGCCGCAGTGTTGAAGAATTAGGGTTTAAGGCACAATTGGGAATTTGGGGCTCAGTGGCAGGTTGCGTCTTGACGACATTATTAATTGTTGGTGAAATTTACATTTCGATTTTTCCATTAGGTAGTAAACCTAGTGCTAAAGCATTTTTTCAGTATTGTTTAAGTATTCCGTTAATGCTTGTGGTATGGGCTGGATATCGTATTGGTACTGGTAGAACATGGAGTAGCTTGTATATAAAGTTAAAGGATATTGATTTGGATACCGGAAAAAGATATGAAGATGTGGATTTGTTGAAACAGAATTTGGCTGAAGAAAAGACGAAGTTGAAGAGTAAGCCATGGTGGTATAGAGTCTATAGACTTTGGTGCTAAGTGCTCGCTTCTTCGTTTCCTATTTTTACCTCTTGTTTCTTGTTTCCACATTTGCTTTCTAACCTTTTCTCATCAATTTTTGACTTTTAAATAGTTTGCATTTTTGCCCTCTTAATTAACAACTGCTTCACTTGTATTTTCGAATCTGTTTGGCTCGCAGCTCTAATATGTAATAATGATTGAATTTTGTCTGAGATATAATGACGAAAAAAAATTCACTTACAATGTAAAAAAGTGGACAAGTTGGGAATCGAACCCAAGAC
>JXWR01001267.1_pt1 | contig 31835 bp, 32 predicted proteins | sample 315541 | NCBI WGS metagenome assembly JXWR01 (sample SAMN03273951, study PRJNA271842) | soil metagenome | isolation source: rice field ambient CO2 | place: India: CRRI Experimental farm Cuttack,Odisha-753006 | collected 2013-12-17
GGGGCGGGTGGTGCAAGAGAACACAGAGAATGTGATTATTGATACTGGGTTCAAAGTGTTTGAGTTAGCTTCTTCAAATATTAAAAAGTGGAACGTTAATCAGCAAACTGATTTATGATATACAAAAAGGTGGTGATATTAATTTATGGAAAAATGGATTTCAACTTTATCAGATGAAGAGCTTTCCTTCATCAAAACATTTATTTTATGTTCTGGATCTTTAAAAAAGGTGGCTCATCACTACAATGTTTCATATCCCACAATTAGAACCAAAACCGATCAGTTAATTAAAAAAATTAAATTATTTGATTCTAATAGCCAAAAACAGGGATTTAAGGAAAAAATAATGAACCTTGTTATTGAAGATGAAATTTCATTAACAGTTGCGGAAAAAATACTATCTATCAGAGAGGAAGAGGAAGCAAAATGAATCAAAATTTACTAGGTATCGTGATAAGTTTATTGTTTGTAGCTGGTCAATACATTTTAAGTAAAAATATTAGAAAAAAATACTTAGGAGCAATCCTACCAATAGTTTTTGCAGTATTTATGTTTTACCAATATATGACATCAGCTGGAGGAAAAGATATTTGGGGTTTCTTAATTATAGTTATCGTTGGTGAAAGCTTGCTGTTAGAAATATGGGACCAACAAACCAAAGAAACAGAATCTAAAACCAAAAAAGAGCTTGATAAAATCAAAGCAAAAAATCGAAAGTAGTTAAGAAAATCAAGTCCTACCCATAATAGGACTTGATTCACGATGGTTATTAGAACCAACAATGTTTCTTGCCATAATGATAAATCTGTGACGCTGTCCAACCTTTTTCGATGTAGCTTAAAATTTTACCTTTGTATTTCCAGGCGACTTTACCAATCATACTAACAAGTCTGTAAAATACGCTCCACATCGGGTTCACACCTTCTTTCCACAGTTTATTGATTAGGAAATACATTGTCATCGCGACAAAACATTTCCACAACAAAGTTATAACACCAGAAACAGTCCGCCACAATTTTTTATCATAATATTTTAATCTTCCTTAATTAAAATATTATGTTATACAATTATTTTTTGATAGAAAAATTATTTAGCTTAGATAAGCGTAATACCTATCATAATGCTACTAAATTGACTAACCGAATTTTTTTTAAAGCTATTTGATTCCCCCAATACATCTTTTCGATTCTAATGATTTACTAATAAACATTAGATTCATTATTCCTAGTAATTTTTACTATTTTGGTTCAATCCAAACCTATAACTCATATACAAAAAACCGTTTGGCTAATTGAGCCAAACGGTTTTATAGATTATCAACAGAATCCTTATTTAAGATCATTTAAAATTTCACTAAGTGCTGGTTGTCCGTCCGTCAATTCGTATTGTTCTCGGAAACTTTTGATAGTTGCTTCATCAAAAATTTGAGGATCTAACGGCATGAATGAAGTGTCCACAGGATCATTATTTACAATTTTAGCATCCAACACAATGGGTTTTGTGTTACCTGCTTTTTGAAGTTCATCAATTTTAGCAAAAGCTTTCGTTAATGAAGGTAAGTCCGTCGCAGTCAATCCAATTGCGCCCATATTTTCAGCTATTCCAGCCCAGTTAGCTCCCTGTAAATCAATACCATAAGGAGCTTGGTTAGCGACTATTTTTTCGTGTTGGATAAATCCAAATGATTTATTTTCCAAAACCACGTTAACAATTGGCATTTCATACTTAACTTCCGTAATCAAATCTTGCATGACCATGGCAAAACCACCATCTCCAGAAATAGTGATTACTGGACGTTCCGGATAACTCAATTTAGCAGCCATTCCAGCTGGTAACCCGTAACCCATGGTCGCAAACCAACCTGATAACGTAAATTTTTGGCTACGATTCAACGGAATTTGACGGATGGCCCATTCTGTATTATTTCCAACATCAAGACCAAAGACCGTATTGTCAGCAGCGTAATCTTTAATGGCTGCCATAACACTCTCTGCCCGTAATCCATCTCGATCATTTTTAGATAATTTTTCTAGCCAAGCATCCCAATTAGCTTTATCCTTTTGAGCGGCTTTTAGCCATTTGCTTGCTGGTAGCTTAACATTTTGAGCTAAAATGGTATCTAAAAATTCTTTAGCATCAGCTAAGATAGCCATGTCAGCATCGCGTTGTTTACCCAAATCTTCGGGGTTATTGTTAACTTGAATAACCTTAATATTGTTAGGCCAGAAGCGAGCAAACGGAAAGTTCGTGCCGACGAATAAGATTAAATCTGCTTTTTGAGCAACTTCGAAAGCAGGCTTAGTTCCCAGACGTCCCATCGATCCCATGAAACTAGGATGATCTGATGGCATAATTCCCGTACCTGGCACCGCAGCAACGACTGGCACTTGAAAATCTTCTGAAAATTGAACCACTTGTTGACGTGCGCCAGCAGCTCCTCGGCCGATCCAAAGTAATGGATGTTTTGCTGCTTTTAAAGCGGCAATCGTGTCAGTAATCGCTGAATCGGCAATTGCTGAGTGAACTGGTTGTTGGTAAATTTTAGGTGTTTTAATAGGGGTGTAGTCAATTTCTTGCCCCGATAAATTATCTGGGATAATCACGACTGCTGGACCCTTTTGAGCATAAGCAGCTCGAATAGCTTCATCAACCACATAGGGAATTTGGTCAGCACTAACCACTTGTTTATGGAAAACTGCTACGTCCACAAACATCGGGTCTTGATTCATTTCTTGGAAGAAATTAGTATTCATCACTTCCGTACTGGATTGACCAACTAATGCTAACACTGGAGCGTGATCCATTTTTGCATCATATAAACCATTAAACAGATGCGTTGCTCCAGGACCTGCAGAACCAAAACTAACTCCGATTTTACCAGTTAGCTTGGCATCAGCAGTGGCTGCTAATGCACCGACCTCTTCATGACGAACTTGAATATACTTCAAACCTGCTCGTTCTTGGTATAATCCGTCCACAGTGTTATTAATAGAATCCGCTGTAATACCATAAATATGATCAATATCCCAACTTTTCAATACTTGAGCCAATGCTTGACCCGCTTTAATTTTTGCCATAGTAAACTCCCCCGTTAAGCAATATTACATTTGCTTACTTTTTGTAAGTATGCATCTAGGATAAGACGAATTATTAAAAGTGTCAAGGATCTATTGAAATTCATCCCTAATTTTGCATCGCTCAATTACTAAAAAATTTTTAAATAGGTCCCACCATATCTAATTTCCTTTTTGTGACTAAACCTTATTTTTTACTTAAGCACAGTTTCTTATCAACAGCGATGAAATTAGGTGGGAGTATAATGGGCTCGAAAAACTTATCAACTTGATCCAAAGGAGGACAAAATGGATCCCATCAAATTTATTATTATACTCATGGTTATCGTATTTGGAGTGTATTTCGTGAGCGGTGGTTGGGCAGAAAATCTGGGCGAGTTGTACCGCAATTACAAGCAATCCAACCTTACATTTTCTCAATTTTTGAAATCAATAATTAAAAAAGGTAAAAAATAAAAAAACCAATTCGTAAATGAATTGATTTTCAGCGATTTTATTTATTAACTTAGAAACCTTTCGTCGATTCCACCAAACTGCTACTCTATAATTTTTCAAATCAATATCCCGCAGTAATCCTTGCAGGATTAACACCCGAGAGTCGGAAAAACTTTCAAAAAACTCAATCCAATTCAAAATATCGCTATTACTTTATTTAAAATTAGATTCAATTATAACTTCATGTGGAATATCATTCTTGTCAGTTAAAATTTGAATCATTAATTCGGCTGAACTTGCTCCCATTAAGAATGGTTGCTGAGTAACTAGGTGCAGTTCTGGATCTAATTGTGCAACTATTTTAGTATCTGCGAACCCAGTAATTGCAACACGACGGTGCTCTTTTTGAGCTTCCATCGTTAAAATGGGAACAAATTCCAATAACCACTTTTCCTTTAACGCAAAAAATAAAATATCTTCATCCACGTTGTTAATTTTTTCAGCTAACTGTGCAAAAATAGCAGATTGATTATAAGTATTTTCATCAATTTGAATAATGTCAATGTTATCAGTTAATGATTTTATACCTTGATATCGTTCCAAACGCGAGCTAATTGAATTCAATTCCGATGTTAGTACTACTACGTGTTTGTATCCCTGATCCAAAAAGTACTTCGTCGCCACTTGAGCCGACTGATAATTGTCAGCAACTACTTGTGACCATGGATTGGGGTGAAAGCCTCGATCGACAACCACAATTGGAATTTCACGTCCAAGTGCTTCTTGAATTGCATGTGGATCATTAATCGGTTGGATAATTAAACCATCGAACATACGATTCCCGATGGTTTTAAGCAATTTTTTTTCACGATCAGCATCCGAATTAGAATCAAACATAACTGCAATATATCCCTTGCTTTCAAGGATTGAACTAATTCCTTTAAACAACTCCGTAGAAAAATAGTCATCGATGTTTGAAATCAGAACAGCAATCATCTTACTAGATTTTGTTATCATTTGCCGCGCAGCTAGATTGGGAGTATATCTTAACTTAGTAATTGCATCTTGAACTTTTTGAGCCGTTTTTTCTGACATACGGCTCAGATCATTATTTAAATAACGTGATACAGTCGCAATCGAAACCCCTGCTAAGTTAGCTACGTCTTTAATATTTGCTTTTTTTGTCATTTATCCACCAGCTATTATTTCTCATTTAATATTTTCAGTATACCATTGGTTATATTTCATTATATACTGCCTGGTAGCGTATCTACACAAACATTAATATCGATCCTGTTCTACAACAAAAACAAGCGAAGAAACTACTCCCTTTCAGACTAGTTCCCTCGCTTATTTTTAGTATTATTCCATATTAGAGTGCGTCGACTTAGCCGAATCATTTGAAACATGATCTCTTCGACTCAATAATAACGTCAATACATCTAAAGTAATATGCACACTCTGATCAAATAGTGAACTTAACAATTGAATGGATTTAACCCCATCCCCATTTTTCGTAGCACCGGGAATCACCACCGTTGCGTCCCCTAACTTTCCAAGTGGAGAATCAGCGTTACTAGTTAACGCGATTATTTTAACTCCGTCGGCTTTGGCTTTCTGAGTTAATTCTAAAACACTGCCAGTTTTTCCTGATCCTGAAACAGAAACTAGAACATCATCCGATTGGATGGACGGCGTAATGGTTTCACCAACCACGTACACTGTATAACCAATGTGCATTAATCGCATTGCAAATCCCTTTGCCATCAATCCAGACCTTCCAGCACCTAAAACGAAAATACGACGATCTTTTTGAATAATATTTTCTGCTTCTTTCAATTGTTTTTCTTGGACCATTCCCATTACTTCATTGATTTCTTCGAGAACTTGATTAACTAACTCCATTAGTTCATTACCTCCATAAATTTTTGGGCTGCTGCCACTGGATTACTTGCTTTCATAATTCCGCTGCCAACAATTACACTTTCAACAATTCCTTGCTGTGCCAATTCTTGAGCAACTTCTAAATTAATTCCACCTGCAACTGAAATTCGAGCGATTTCAGGAAACTTTTGATGAAAATCAGCAACCGTCTTAACCGCATCAAATCCATGCTCCTCATCTACCGCATGATGAATCCCATATATAGCCTTATTAAAAGTCGAAATTTGTTCGCGCTGTTCTTGATTAATTCCCATCATATCAATAAACATTTCTTTGCCCTGTGCTTCAGCAATTTCATAAACCTTTTTGATTGTATCAACGGACGAAGCTCCCATAACCGTCAAAATATCGGCACCGGCTGCAAAACCTTGTTTAAATTCATAAGGCCCTTCATCAATTGTCTTTAAATCGATTAATAACTGTGCATGGTGTAAATTTAAGTCAGCATGCTTGATCGCTAATAACCCATAATCTTTAACCAGTGATGTGCCAAATTCGATAATATCAACAACGGAGTCCAATTGATTAGCAACGCGAACGGCATCATCTAATTTTACTCGGTCAATTGCAACTTGTAATTTCATTAGTCTTCTGTGACCCCCTCTTTTTCATAAAAAGCTTTTAATTCAGATGGCGTTGGATAACCGTCATTATCTCCCGGTGTTTGGACTTGTAAAGCTCCCACTGCATTTCCCCGTAAAACAGCACTTTTTAACGACTTATGTTCTAATAAGGCCGTAATTACGCCTAAAGCAAATCCATCACCAGCGCCAACGGTATCGACAACCTTTTCTACTTTAAAACCCGAAACAGTAAAGGACTCACCATCTTTATTTTTAACAAATGCACCATCCGGACCAATTTTAACAATTACCGTCTTTGTCCGTTGACCTTTAAGATAAAAATCAGCGATTTTTTCTGGTTCGTCTGAACCCATCAAAACCTTTCCTTCTCCAATTCCTGGAAGAACGATATCCGCAAATCCAGCTAAATCATTAATTGTTTTTTGCATCGTTTCCTGATCTTTCCACAAGGATGGACGTAAATTGGGGTCAAATGTGATCAGCGTTCCTTTAGCTACCAATCGATCCATCAAAGTACGGAAAGTTTCTTCTGCTGTGGCAGAAATTGCTGGAAAAATTCCTGACATATGTGCTATTTTAACGTCATCAAGTTTAACATTTTCAACCGCTTCTTTTGTCAGATGAGCTGCTGCTGATCCACGACGATAATTATACGTCTGAGGATCATTTTTGGTTACCATATCCTTTAATTGAAAAGCAGACCAATTTTGCCTGTCTTGTTTAACATACTGGGTTCCTACATGATGACTTTTTATAGTCTTGATAACAAACTCCCCTAAGGGTTCCGTTCCAACGCTCGAAATATATTCCACCGTATGTCCGAGCCGTCTAACTCCAATCGCAACGTTTAATTCTGCTCCGCCTAAAATTTTATGGAATTCAACTGCGTCAACTAGTGAAACATCGGGTTCCTTTGACGCAAAAGTTGTAATTGGTTCTCCAATTGTAATAACTTCACTCATTTTAAACATCCTCATTTCTTTATTATTTACCCAAAGAAGTAATAAACTAATAATTCATTAATAATAGTAATAATCCACATGACCGGTACGCCATACTTCAAAAAGTCTTTAGACTGCACCTTCATATAATTCAATCCCCACACATTCCAAGACTGGGTGATGTCAGTTGAGACCGCTAAAATTGCAGGCGCATACAGAAGTGGAATCAAAAATGCCTCGTTAAATAATCCCGTCCCTGATAGGACCGCTGCCGTAGCTGCTCCAGCTCCCCATAAATGTAAAGGTCCGCGAAATAATGCTAAAGGTGCCAATACTCCCATTGCCAGTGCGAGTACTAAATGACTATGGGGTAATATTGCTGCAAAAATGGGTTTAAATCGTTGTGCATCCAGTGAAGCTGCTCCACTAAACATAATTAACGCCATTAAAAACATAATTAAACCCGCAATATCACTAACAGATTGCTGAATCGTTTTATTCAAAAACTCAACAAATTGTTTATAACCTTTCATTTTACCAGTCATTAGCATTGCTAAAATCGTTGCTAATGTGAGGGATGGAATCGCATCCCACTTAAAAATCATATTCATTAGCACTGGAACGATTGGAATAATATAAGTGAAAATACTAATATCAGGTTTTTCATCTTCATTTGGTTGCTCGGCACCAATAATTTCTAAATTATGCGCTGCATTGTCCGGATTAATTCGATGGCGATTTAAAACAAAAAAGATAATTACAACTAACAACTGAACCATCCCAGCCATTGCTGCGAAAATTAAATATCTACCACCATAAACAGCATTTGGGAAAAACGCTTTCACTTGATTGTATAAGACAACATTTAAATACATCGGAGCACCAATAGCCATTGAAAAAACTGATAAAGCCAAATCACGTGGAATACCAACCGAGAGCATGATTGGTAGCAAAATAACTCCGATGGCGATGACTGACCCCACTCCGTATGCACTAACAAAAATAAATGAAGTAACTACTAAGATTAAAATCCCGGCTAAAACAGGATGCTTTTTTCCTATACGGTTTGTTTGGCATGAGATAGCAGGTGCAATTCCGCTATCAACCAATACTCTTCCAAACCAGGAACCAAAAACAATGTAGATAATTGTCGGACCATAATTTAATGCCGGTTCTGCAAACACTTTTTGGATGACCACATCTGGTGGAATCATTCCTACAATTGACCATACAATGGCCATTACAAAGAATCCGATTACCAGGTTGCCACCTTTAATGATGTAATAAATAAAAAATACAAATGTTATCAATAGCAAGATGGCACTAATTGCTGAAACCATTAATATTCACCCACTTCCCTACGAAATAATTTAATTTGCTCAAGGATCTGTTCATCATTTTCCATTGGGTATTCTAAAGCGAAACTTACATCACGTGGCAGATATGAAATAATATTTTTCCAATCAAACATTCCAGTATCTAGATCCGCTGATGTTACCATTTGGTCCTCATGTTTAATTGTGTTTTTAAGATGAATATAATGCGTATATTTTGCTAAATCTTTAGCACTTTGAACGGCATCGCTATGGGTGAAGCCCCAATTACCAAGATCATAAACATAACCCAGTTGTGTAAGACCTGCTTTATTAGCCTGATCTAAAAAAGTCTTAATTGCTTGAACAGTTCCTGAGACAGCAGTCTGATCATTCTCAACATTCATTTCAATTTGATCTAAAGGTAATCCGCCCAGCGCTTTTTTTAAGTCCCCAGTAAATCGATCAAAGTGCCCAGTGTTAAATTTTATTTTATTGATGCCCATTAGTTTTCCCTCATCAAAGTAACGTTCTAATCGAGGATTCACTGAACCGTCTTCCAAAAAAATTTCATCTGGCACACTGTAATTTACAATTAGATTTTGTCTTCTAGCACGTTCTCCTATTGCTTTAAGCTCTAAATCAATATCTTTAAAATACTCCCGTCGAACTTCTATACCATCCGCACCCAGTTTGGCAACTCGGTCAACCAACTCAATCTGATCAGTCTCGCTTTTGATAGCGTTTTCAAAAATCCATGTATTTAAAATTAATTTCATGCTAAATTCTCCTTTTAGTACCGATTCAGGTGCTTAACCCGGTCGATTAATTCATTGAAAGATAAATCTTCAAATTTTTTCTCATTTTCACTATTAAAGTTAGAATTCTCCATTTTGTTAAAATCTTCGATTAGATAAAAAGCAGTTAGATAACTAAGTAAATATTTTTTTGCTTCATTCAAAATTTCAGAACTAGCAACATCTTTCTTTGAAATTGATTCGGCAAATTCGATTGCAAATTTTGCTGGATCGATTAATACTCTATCAGCCATTTTTTCCTCCTTCAATAATATTATAATGTCATGGTAAACGTTTACCTAAATTATGTCAAATAAAAAAATAGCCTATATGCAACGACTATTAGGCAAATATTAATAATTACATTACCTTTTAGTTAAACGTTTTCTTTTAAAATAAAGAATCCTGCCAGAAAAATTCTGACAGGATTTTTATTTCTTTCACTATGTTTTAAGGTCTGTTTCTAATCCCTAGGATACTAATCATATTTAACGTCATCTGGAAAATGTGCTAAACGTGCATCACTAACACCAATTTCTTCTTCGATTCGCAATAGTTGATTATATTTTTCTACACGTTCTGATCGAGCCGGCGCCCCAGCCTTTAGTTCTGCCGCATTGGTTGCTACCGTAAAATCAGAAATAAATGTATCGCCGGTTTCTCCTGATCTATGGGACATCATTGTGGTATAACCATTTTTTCGAGCCAAACGAATTGCTTCCAAGGTCTCTGTAATTGTCCCAATTTGATTTAACTTGATTAAAATACTGTTAGCCATTCCTCGACTAATTGCATCCCGGATTAAAGCCGGATTGGTACAAACGGGATCATCTGCAACGATTTGGATACGTTCACCATATTTATCCGTAAATTTAGAAAAATTATTCCAATCTTCCTCACCGTAAGGATCTTCAATCGAAATAATTTCTGGAAATTTATTCAGTAAATCAATATAATATGTTCCCAATTCCGATGGTGTATATGTCTTGCCCTCAAAATCATAATTTTTTGTGTCGCGATTATAAAAGTAAGATGCCGCAGCATCGAAAGCAACGGCAATTTCCTTACCAGGAGTGTAACCCGCTTGAATAATGGCGTCATGTAACATTTGCAAAGCATCTTCGGAATTCTTTAAATTAGGTGCGAATCCACCTTCATCACCTAGCCCAGTAGTATAACCAGCTTTTTCGATAACTTTTTTCAATGTATGATAAGTATTAGTGATTTTTTCAAAGCCTTCTCGAAAACTGGTACGTTCAACTGGAGTAATCATGAATTCTTGAATATCAATCCCATTATCAGCATGCTCGCCACCATTAATAACATTATGGAAAGTTTGTGGTAATTCTAAGTCCGTCCCACCCAAATATCGATAAAGTGGTTGATGGGTAGCAAGTGCTGCCGCACGCGCTGTTGCCATTGAAACTCCTAAAATGGCGTTTGCTCCTAGCCGTGCTTTATTAGGAGTACCATCAAGTCTAATCATAATTTGATCAATATGAGCCTGATTAAATGGGTTTTCTCCATGTAAGGCGTTATTAATTTCACTATTTACGTTAGTAACTGCTTTTAAAACTCCTTTCCCTTGTAGTCGCGAACCCCCATCTCGCAATTCTACTGCTTCTTTTTCCCCAGTAGATGCTCCAGATGGAACTTCAGCACGCCCGATTATTCCATTAGATAGTTGTACCTCTGCCTCTACGGTTGGATTACCTCTTGAATCAAAAATCTCACGGGCCTTTACTGCATCAATCAAAATTGCCATATTTCTTTCTCCTTCCAAAAAAAAATGACGTCTACTACACATTTAAAAACATGTAGTAGACGTCATCAAATTGATTACCAATTAAATTAATGGCGAACGTCATCGCCTATTAAATTTGAACAACTACATGGTACACCCGTCCTTTAAAAGTTGCAAGGCATCCCCCGAACAATCCGTAATGATAATTTTTGGTTTAATTACACCGTTTCGCTCGAATTGTGGACCCCAATTATGTTATCGTGAAGGAAAGTAATCGAGGTGGAAAAGATGGACGAAAAAGAATTTTTCCAAAGGTTATTAGCCATATCAAATGCTGGAATTAACTATTCTAAAGATCCGTACGATATTGAACGCTTCGAAGATATATTTCAGATTACACAGGAATTTATAAATTCCCATTTAACTCAGACCAAGTTAGAATTTGAAAAAGAAGCTGGTTATCCAACCCCAAAAGTTGACGTACGGGCCTTAATTTTAGATGAAAACGATCAAATATTGTTGGTCAAAGATGCTCTAGCCCAAACATGGGCCCTTCCTGGGGGCTTTGCCGAAGTTGGCATCTCGCCCGTTGAAAATGTCATAAAAGAAGTTCATGAAGAAACAGGGTTAAACGTTGCCGTAAATAATTTAATTGCGGTTTATGACACTAATAAATCTAACCCCGAAAATTCATTAGCCCATTACTATAAATTAATATTTTATTGTAAAAAATTAAGTGGTGAATTAACTACCAGCCTAGAAACCAGCTCGATTGCGTTTTTCGATTTAAAGGAACTCCCTGAGTTATCCACCAGAAGAAATACTAAAAAACAAATTATCGAATGTTTCAAGAATCGAGACCAACAAACGTTGATCGAATAACAGTTCTACTTGAGCAGTCAAAAAAATAAGGAATACTCATCGTAATCGGAATGAGTATTCCTTATTTTTTTATATATGCTCTTTTTTAACCTTGAGGCTGCTTAATTTCGCTGATTTGCGTTGTGTTCGCCCAACTATCATAGAAGAAGTACCCATGTTTAAATCCGATTCCCCATATAAAATTCAAACCCAAGAAAACCGTCAATAAGCCTAGCATTCCTAGTAAAAAGATATTGATTTGAGACTGATGCATTTTACTGAAGACTTCCACAAACATGTAGTTAAATCCCCACAAAATTGGAAGAGCCCCATCATAAATTAATAATTGGCGCCAGATTAATTGCCCGATTCCAGCTGGTTTACCAGATTTTTGGGTAATTCGAATCTTAACTACTTTTTTGCCAATCGTCTGACCGCCCGTTAATACCGGAATGATGATAAAGATGATTAGGGTACTGATAAAGTATGAAAAATAAGCATTCTCCGTCAATTTATCCAAGCCCACTAAACTCAGAAAAATCCCAACGATAGTTCCAACCACTAGGTAATCAAAAATTAATGCTACTAGCCGACGAAGGACTGTAACTTTGTGCCCTTGGTCATAACTTCTACGATCTATTTGTTCGCGCGTTGGAAATGCCTTTACCAAGAAAGGCGTAATTAAACCGCCAACGAAAGCCCCGAAAGTATTCAAAATTAAATCATCTACATCAAACAATCGATAAGGACGGGGATAAATTCCGTACAATCCTGATAATTGAGTCAGTTCAAAGAATAAACTTAATCCAAAACCATATAAAATGATTTTACGAATTGGTTGCTTGAAATAATAACGTAAATATACGCCAAATGGAATTGTTAGGATGATATTAAAAAACGGTTGAATAAACCCTGGTTGCTTCACGGCCGGTATCCAAGTTTGTGGACGCATTAGGTTAAAGTACGTTGTGGAGATAAATTCCCGCAAAGCCGTAAATGGGATCAAATTATAGCGCTGAGTCGTTAAGTGTCTGACCTCCTGAATCGAAGGTAACGGTAGGATAATTAAAAAATACGCACAAAGCAAGTAGAAAATAAAAGTAAAGATCACAATCGATCTCCAAGCAATGATTCCACCGTAACGATGGTATTGGACTATTAAAAATGGTAAAGATAACAGTATCGCAAGCACTGGAAATATCAATATTGCGGACTTAATTGGAATTAAAAATGACATTGGTTCACCTAATCGCTCAAAAGCAACTTTCTCTTTCAAAAATATTGTATGTATTTATTATACTGATTAATCCGTTAGTGATAGTAATGATTGCACTTGCAACATCATAGCAAGCTAGTTTTCTATATAAAAAAGACGCTAAAATTCAGCGTCTGATTAGTTTTTATCTATATTTTCCAGTATATTCAATCGATGGGCATTGCTTAAAGTCGTAGGTACTCAAACCTTCTGGATTGTCGAAAAAGGCGGTTGCTGATTCAGTTAACATGATATTGACGGCGATGTCACAATCCAATTTTACCGTAACGACCGGTTTGTTTAACATGTTAGCCACCCCAATTTCGTAGGCTGTTCCAGGATCAACTTCCTTACCATCAAAGTCTAAGATAGCAACAATGACATCACTTTGTCTGATAGCTTCCATATCGAGTTCATAAACATCCTTGGCCCATAGTTTGGTTAAAGGCTCATGCGTTCCTTCTTGGTGTAATCGTGGAGAATAAACCTCTGTAATCGTTTCGTTCTTAGCTAAAGCTTTTTCAACGGAATCGATAATCTCAATTTGTCTTTCAGAAAAAAATGGTCCTGCTAAATATATTCTAGTCATGCGTTTTGAACTCCTTCATCAATATTTTCAGTTAACGACTCCATTAATACTTGATAGTCGCTACTAATCACTATGTTTTCTTTATACTTTGAATCCATAAAACCGGCTAGTCGTTCTTATGATTCTCAATAAAGTTTCATTCTATTCGATATGCCTAATAGGTATTAACTTACCAACTTTTTCAGTAGTATTTTTATACAAAAATCATTGATATGCTTCGACCGTTAACTTCAAAACAAGGATCTCTTAAAATGAAATATAAGTTATTAGTTTACTATAATAAACGAACAAATTCAATATATGGTGTGTATTTAACCCGTTAACTCATACATATAGTATACCGTTGATGGGCTACTATTTATTAACCCAGTTGCATAAAAACATTCTTATTATTAAGAAGAAACATCCAATCGTTCTCGATTTTCAACCAAAAAAGACCAACCTTTATAGTTGATCTTTTAAAAGCTTAGTTACTGATTCGTTTTTTTTGTGTTATTTTCCAACTCTATTACATAGGTATCATATGATTCGAGTTTAATATCCATATGTTTTAAAGCATCATCAATTTGGGCTCGTTTCTTTAATAATGCTTGCCGTTGTTCAAGTAAGATTTGTTTACGTTGCTCACGAGTTTCTGAACCTTTTTGAACCAACCCCACGTATTTTTTAATGGAAGCTACTGTTACTCCAGAATTTCTAAGAGTCTGCACATAGTGAATCCAATACAGTTCATCTTTTTGATAGTCTCTAACTCCATTTGAATCTCGATGAATGGCAGGAATTAATCCCTCCCGTTCATAGTATCTAAGAGTTTGAATCGATATATTAAACTTTTTACTAACGTCAGATATTTTCATGTAGTTCTCATCCTTACTCTTAAGCATTTTAACAACAAACTAACTCAGGTCTTAACACCCTTAGCTACTTAATATTTTCGAGTTTACACCCTATACCTAACTATAGGTCAATTTAATTTAAGCTTGATTAGTAGGATAAATGGTAAATTCACTGATATCAACTTCTTCTGGCTGATCAATCGCAAAATTAACCACTCGTGCAATCGCATCAGGAGCAATCCCATGTTGTTGATAAAAGTTTTTCATGTTAGTAGCCGTTTTTTCGTCATTAATATGGTCAAGTAATTCTGTATTGATAGCCGCTGGATAAAGGGTAGTCGTTCGAATATTAGTTCCTTCGTTCGCACTTTCCATCCGAGTAACTTCCATGGCATTTTTGACCGCAAATTTAGTTGCTCCGTAAACACCTGAACCAACGTAATTTTTAAGACCAGCAACTGAAGAAGTAGTGATAATATGACCATGTTTTTGGGCTGTGAAAGCTGGCATGACAGCTGCAATCCCATTTAAGACTCCCTTCAAGTTAACATCGATCATCCGATTCCATTCTTCAGCTCGCACCGCACTCATGGGTGAATTAGGCATTATCCCCGCATTATTGAAAATTACATCGATTCCTCCAAAGCTATCTTGCGCCGCATCCACTAATTTTTGGACTTCGTCGGGTTTGGTAACATCAACTACACGATAATCAGCTCGACCTCCATCAACATTAATTTCATTGGCTAACTGGTAAAGACGGTCCTCCCGCCGTGCTCCAAGCATGACCATTGCCCCGTTTTTGGCTAATAGCTTAGCAGTAGCAGCTCCAATTCCTGATGAAGCGCCAGTAATAACTACGACTTTTCCTTTAATTGACATTAGTAAATCCTCCTAATAATTAAGCTTTAATTGCAAATTCCACGTCTGCTGAAGTTAGTTGACTCAAACACGTAAGATCGCTATCAATATGACCAATCGGTTGCTGTTCAAAAATCTCACCATTTTGTTTATACAAGAAAACTAGTGAGCCCATGGGTGGCCAGTATGAAATATCACCGATTTGATAGCTCCGGTTACCCACATTTTTATCAATCGGCAAGCCACCTCGTCCAAAGCGATAACACATTTCACGCGAATATAAATTATCCATTTGAATCGTGAAAGGCATTTTTGCGATTAAAGCTTGCGTTGTAACATTATCTTCAAACTGAGCGATTAGTTTTTGTTGATGATTAATCGTTAATTCAATTAAAATTTTTTTACTCATTTATTAATTTCCTTTCTTAATTTGGTTGCTAATAACTATTTAATAACTGCATTATTTCGCAGCCAGTTACTGATTTCTGAACCACTGGTATCTACAGCATGCGTTGCCAAACGTAATCCTGGTTTTACCTGAGCTTGTGGAAGCATCATTTTCAAATCTTTTTGCGTATTTTCGATCCCGACATCCCCAGATGTACAAAATGGAATCACCGTTTTTCCAGTAAAGTCATAAGCTTCCAAAAAAGAGCGAATAACCATAGGCTCGCGATACCACCAAATCGGATGACCAACCAAAATCGTCTTGTATTGATCCATATTCTGAACATGACTAACTAATGGAGGGCGATCATCGATTAATTGTTCTTGATGGGCTTGAATGGAACACGGATCATGCTCCTCGGGATAAGCACGACTAGTTTCAATTTGGAATAAGTTGCCACCCCTTAATTTTTGAATTGCTTCTGCAAACTCCCTACTGTGTCCCCAATGACTAAAGTAAGCAATTAAAATATTAGATGCCATAATTAATTTCTCCTTAACTATCTCTTAGTAAAATGAAGGTTTATCCCAAGCAGTATTTGGTTCAACAATGCCAACGCTTTGCTGACTTTCATACTCTGGATGTTCGACAACTTGAGCAATAAAGTTAGCCACCGCCTGTCGGGTCACTTGAGTACATTTCATTGGCTGTCCTTTAGGAACTAGTTCAAAATTTTCATTACCATCTTGGTCATATAGCCATGACATCCGGAGGAAGGTGTAATCTAGTCCACTTTGATCAAAAACTAGCGCCGCTTTTTTTATTGATGTGTAGTCGCCCATCATCCGAGCATTCCATTCACCAAATCTTCCAACTACTTCATCATAGATGCCTAATCCTCCAGCAATAATGATTCTAGTCACCTGAGCATTTTTCATGGCTGAAACCACATTTCGATTTGCTTGTTCAAAATGCCCCGTAGCCATAAAAACAATCTCCTGTCCGACCATTACTTTTTGTAAATCCTCAGGTTGGTTCCAATCACCATCCACCAAAGTTATTCGTTGTTCATCAGCATACTGGGCCAAACGCTGAGTCGCCTTTCTTGCAAACAGCGTTAAATGGACATCGGATTGATTCAATAATTTAGGGATTAAATACTTAGAAATATTACTCGTAGCTCCTAAAATTAAAACATTTTTCATTAGATATACTCCTTTTTGATAGGGTTAAAATCATTGATGAATTCATTATGCTTCAAAATTAATTGACACGGAATCACCAACTCGGTAGCATAGTATTAACTAATAGTTGATACGAGGTGTGCGCATGGAAACTAAGAATTTAGAGACTTTTATTGCAGTGGCAAAAACTGGAAGCTTTACGAAAACGGCTGAACAAAATTTCATTTCTAGTACGGCCATCATGAAACAAATTAACCGTCTAGAAAATGAGTTAAATCTCAAATTATTCACGCGTTCTAGTGCCGGTGTTCAATTAACTAATAGTGGACAAACTTTTTTGAAATATGCTCGCGAAATTATAAAGCTCACTAATCAGGCCTATCTTGAAAGCCACCGGGATGACCAACATCGTCATTCGATCCGCTTAGGTACTTCGCTCCTTCATCCCAGTTCTCCCTTCATGGAAACTTGGAATCAAATTAAGCATTCCATGCCCAACTACCAGTTAAATATCATTCAGTTAGCTGGCGATTTAACCTCTAATAATCGTGAATATGCTATGCTAGGTGATCAATGTGATATTATGATTGGAACTTTTGATGATGCAACTACCCGCCATTTGGTGCAGGCCGTCCCTCTAGGAACTTACCAATTTGGCATTGCCGTCCGTAGCGATAATCCTTTAGCGCTAAAAGCTTCTGTATCTATTACTGATTTGATTGAACAAACATTACTAATGGTTCCTACAGGTGTCAGTGAAAAAAATGATCAAGTTCGTGCTGAAATATTATCGACTCTCCCCCATGCTAATATTAAGTACACTGATGGCCGCTACGACATCAACGTATTTAACCAAGCCGTCGACGAAAACTTAGCTTTAATCAATATCACTCCTTGGAAAGATATTCATCCTAACTTAGTATCCGTTCCGCTTCAGACCACCACCGAAGTCGAGTATGGTCTATTAGCCGCTAAAAATGCCAATACTGAAGTTAAGGGCTTTGTAAACCTAGTTCGCCAATTAAAACAGCGAAAGGATTAGAGAAATTTGAGATAGTATACAAAGGACTGAAAAAGCTATCTTCTTTAACAAACAAAAACACTCTTATTCACTAAAATGTGAACAGGAGTGTTTTTATATTCTAGTTTTATTTACAGAACTTTATTAATTGCGATCATCGAATCCTCAATATGGTTTTTAACAAACGTCCTTTTGGATAGTATTAGGTATAGGAATCGTTATTATCTCCATTTTTGCGCCACTAACTGTTTTAATTTATAAACGAAAATAACTAGAGGAATTGTATTTGATTTATCACCAATAATAGTACTAACCTCAGACGGCTATATTACTGATTATCTTGGGTGGCACTGGATTTAGGATAAATGACTCATCATTGTTATCACTTTGGTTATATCATTATTGTTTATGGCCGAAATTGTAGTAGGTTTACTTTCGGTTCATACATACAGCATATAATTAGTAGGGTATCTTTTTTCATCAGGGATAATTAGCTTATTTTTCAAAAATTTTACTAACTCCCTCTTCAAAGGAAGTTATTTTAAAATCAGGAAACTTGGCTTTAAATTTATCAGAGTTGAAATTGTTATCATACTTATATCTTGGCAACAATTCCATTAATTCTTTAATTTTAGGATTGAATAAACTTCCCAATCTAAATTGCCACATCTTAATTACCGAAAATTTAACTGTCTGGTTTGTCACTTGCTCCGTAACTTTTATGATATCTTGATAACTCACTCCCTCAGCGCATGGTAAATGCCAGACTTGTCCATAAGCATCCGGTGTATTACCAATTAAGGCAGTGGCTTTACTAGCATCTGGCGTCCAAATCAATGACCGTAAAGTACGATCGTTGATCGGAATTTTAGCAGCTTGGCCAGCCTTTACACGATCAAAAACCATCGTATTGGTAATTCCTTGTGTTTTCGCTGGTCCATAAAATTCTGGTGCTCGACAAATTACTGCTTGTAGTTCTCCTGAATTCATTTTATCTTGAACCATTTCAGCTATATTAGCTCTAATCACAGACTTTCGCCCTTTAGGAACAAATGGGCTATTTTCTGTTTGGACATCACTATTCTTAGCGTACATGTAGGTATTATCGAAGAAGACTAATTTGCTATTATTTTCGATGCACGCTTCAATGACGTTCTTCACGACTGTCGGAAATTGAGCTTCCCATAATGCTATATTCATGGGTAATCCCACTGCAAAATACACGATTTCACTGCCTTTAATAGCCTGATTAGTTTCTTCTGCCTGCGTTAAATCAGCCGAAACTAATTGATCCGTCTCGTGTATTTTCTTCGGATGACGACTTACCAACCGTAAATCCTTGGTGTAATTTTGATATAACGCTTTAACTATCTCTTGACCTATTTGTCCGTTACTTCCTAAAACTGTTTGCATTATTTTAACTCCTGAATTAATAATTGGGCTACTGAACGCACTGAGAAGGGATTTTGTCCCGTAATTATACGTCCGTCTTGAATTGCATAATTTTTATAAAAACGTTTCTTGTTGAAATTAGCCCCGCGCTTTTGAGCCATCTGTTGATTTAAAAATGGGACAGCTTTTCGTTTACCAGCAATGACTTCCTCACTAGTTGTGAATCCAGTAATATTTTTGTTCGCAATTACATAATCATTGTTATGATCTCTAATATTAAAAAGTCCGGCAATCCCATGACAAACTGATGCTAAATATCCACCATCCTGATAAATTGAGCTGGCAAGTTGTTGAATTTCTATATTATCTGGAAAATCCCACATTACACCGTGCCCTCCGGTATAATAAATCGCTGCGTATTGGCTTGGATCAACATCAGCCGGTTTCAATGTGTTTCTAAGTGCTCGCTCAATAAAGTCAGGTTGCTCATAAATTCTCATAATTGAGTGATCAATGTACTTCATACTTCTGGGATCTAATGGAACAAAGCCGCCCTTAGGACTAATAAAATCAAATTGAACATCTTCTTTTTGAAGTTCATCCACAAACTCTGCACTCTCGCCAAGCCACAATCCTGTGGCCTCTTTTGTGTCACCATATTTTGCAACATTAGTTTCTACAATCAAAACTCGTTTCATTTACTTTCCTCCATCACTACTAGTAGCTCATCAATGAAATTCTTTAATTTCAAAATTTCTTCAGTATGGTGAGTTAGATAATAATAATTTCGCGTTCCATTAGTACGATAATCAACAATCTTAGCTTCTTTCAAAACTTTTAAATGATGCGAAACGGCTGGTCTTGATAAACCGGTAGCTTCCGTTAACTCTCCAACTTGCAACCCATCACAATTCGATTCTGACAATAATTTAATAATAATTGACTGTCTTTTTTCATCACCCAAAGTAACTAAAAATTCACTTACACTATTTAAATCTTGTTTTAATTGATTAAAATCGGTCATTTATATATCTTCTTTCGTTTAATGGTTTAAACAATTAAACCATTAAGGATGAAAAAAGTCAAATATTTCAATATAAATTTATATGTTATACGTGTTAGTATTCTCAACAAATTAATCTATATCTACATTTAATTACCATTTAACATAGTCTAAAAACACATTAAGTTAAGCATTTTAGTAAATCTCTAAAGCATAAATTAAATGTTCTAGAAATCTGTATAATAATAGGCGACAAATTCGCTTAACACTCCGAATACGTCGCCTTCAATATTAAATAAATGTCTAATCTTCTATCTTAAATTAATAACCGTTTATAAATTTATTTCGGCCTGTTTAGCAGCTACTCTTTCACTAATCTTTAAGAACGGCCAGTAGATTAAAACTCCTAACACCATCGTTAACCCTTGAACAATTGGAGCTCTCCAGTCGCCACCAGTAGCTAAATATGAATTAAGGAGTGGTGGAGTTGTCCATGGTACCATTACAACCACCCTATGCATCCAACCAATGGCTGTAAAGAAGTATGCAATACTAATTCCTAAGCTTGGCATTAATACAAAGGGTATAATTAATGAAATATTAAATACGATTGGGTAACCGAAGATAACTGGCTCATTAATATTAAATATACTTGGTACTAGTGCCATTTTCGTAATATCACGACTTGATTTTGTTTTTGAAAATAAAAGTGTAGCAATTAAAAGGCAAATTGTACTTCCTGTACCTCCCAACATTCCGAAGGTATCTCTAAAAACATTATTGATAATATATGGTATGTGATCACCAGCTGCATAAGCAGCCATGTTCTTATTCATATTAATTAATAAAACTGGATCTAACAATGTTCCGTTGATTACTGCTTGGTGAATCCCAAAAGCAAATAGCAAATTACCTGTTCCGTAAATTAATAATAATCCAGGTAAGCTCGTATTAACTCTTCTCAATGGTTCTTGTATTAAAGACGTAATTAAACTGATTAAATCAGTATGAAATACAACTGTTAAAACTGAGGCTAGAATTGCAAATAAGCTCATTGTAATTAATGCTGGAATCATCGTATTAAATGAACCAGCTACAGCTGATGGCACCGAATCACTTAAATGAATCTGAAGCTTTTTAATCTTTGATAATTTTATAAACATTTCGGTTGCCAAGAGACCAATAATAATCCCCGAAAACATGCCTGTTGTTCCAATATTTTGGAATGATAAAGCTCCTGTAACATTAACCATATGGCTATTCTTAACCGTGGTAGCTGTTATGTTAATAGGCATCATTATAATTAGTGTTGCCAGCGCCATAATTGCAGCAGTTATTTTATTATTATAATTTTTGTTTCGTGCTAAACAATATCCAATTGTTGGTGCTATTAATATACCTGCTACATTCAAAGTACCGTTCGTTATGTAGGTTCCAAAAAATTGAAATTTAGTTAGAGTCGTTCCTGATACTATCCAAGGAAAAATAACATTATTTACTAAAACACCTATTCCAGCTAAGATAAATAACGGCATAATAATTGCGAATGCATCCCGAAGCGATCGAAGATGAACTTGGTTACCAATTTTGAAAGCAATATTCGTGAATTGATCAATAAATTTCTTTTTACTTAGTTTTGTTTCCATGAAAACACCCCTTTGCTTTTAGTAAACTAATCTAAATTTTCACCGTTGCTCTTAATAACTTGTTTTAACCAATAAAAACTAGCTTTAGGAATACGCTTCATATCCTTTAAGTTATGATTTTCTCTATTTACATAAACCACTCCGTAGCGCTTCCGCATATCTCCCTTGGAACTTGGTATGTCAATTAATCCCCATCCTAAGTACCCCATGATATTAGCACCATCTATATTAACTGCATCACAAAGGGCCTTAATGTGTTCTTTGTGATATTTAATCCTGTAATCATCTATAATAGTTTGTTTTTGCTCACTAATTTTTTCATTTACACCAATTCCATTTTCAATCGGGAATATAGGTAGATTTGTTTCATTAGATAACTTAGTTAAAACGTTCCTGAAACCTAGAGGATCAATTTGCCACCCCCATTCACTGCTTTCTAAATATTTATTAGGTTCACTGGCATCTCTCATATAAAAATTAGGCGGTGTATTATTCTTTAGATAAATATGATTCAAAGTAATCGTGTAATAATAACTAAGTGAAATAAAATCGTTTCGGTGGCTAGCAATTAATTCCAAATCACCATCTTGAATTGTAGATAACAAATTATTATTCTTCAAAAAAGTTAAAACTTCTTTTGAATATCTTCCGTTAACAAAAGCACTAATAAAATTTTGATTTATAAATTCTGATGCCTTTCGTGCAATAAATACATCTTCTGGATGGTTAGTGGCTGGATAAAATTCTTGATAAGCTAACATTCCTCCGATTTTAGTGTTTGGAAATTTACTGTGGATATAATTTGCTATTTCAGCATGTGCTACCATCGTATTGTTAGCAATAGTATATAGAGCTTCAATTGTTCTTTCTCCGCTAACATACCCACTATTATCAAAACCGGCTTCAAATAAATATCCATTCTGCTCATTAAAACTAATCCAATATTTAACATACTTCCCATAACGATCAATAACAGATTTAGAAAATTTTACAAAGGCCTCTGTAACATATCTACTAAAAAAGCCATTATATTCTTCAGCCAGCTTCAATGGCATATCAAAATGGTATAAGCAAATCATCGGTTCGATACCAGCATCTAATAAGGATTCAATTAACTTATCGTAGTATCTAAATCCATCTTCATTTATATCGCCATCACCATTCGGAAAAATTCTTGTCCATGATACTTGAAACCTATAACAATTCATCCCCATTTCCTGCATTAAATTTACATCCTCTTGATATTTATGGTATTCATCAATTCCATTTTTCCAGTCCGAAGTATCTTTAGTAGCTGGTTTAACATCGTAAACTGACATGCCTTTTCCGTCTAAATTCCAACCTCCCTCACTTTGCATACTCGAAACGGAGTTACCCCACAAAAAATTTTTCTTTAGTGTCAATTTATTCACCTTCTCTTTTATATTTAAAATAATGATAGCGCTTTTATTTTTAAATGTAAAGTCATTTAAAAATAAAAGATAAATCATGATTAAAAACTCATATGTTATAATGGACTGGTAAATGGCAGGTGATTAAGTTGGCAAAATATAAAGATATCGCAACAATAATTCGTAATCGTATTTTAAACGGAACCTATCCCACAGGAGATTTACTCCCCGAACAAGTTAAATTATCCAAAGAATTCAAAACATCAAGAATGACAATTCAAAAAGCATTAGACTTATTAAGTTATGAAGGATTGATTTACAGTAAACAAGGCAAAGGTACATTTGTTAAATCTAATGCTGATTCACTATCAAAATTAGACACAAGTATTAACCAGTACGTAGGTACGACTGAACTTTTTAAAGATCGTGCGATTGTAAGAAGCACAGTTTTAAAAAACGAGTTACGTTTACCCACAGTTGATGAGCAAGAAAAGTTACAACTTAATAAGGCCGATGCAATATATGACATTATTAGAGTACGTTATTTAAATAAAGAACCCTATTGTGTAGAACATTCTATTATGCCCGCTAAAATTTTAGGAGATTTATCTGATGATGTTCTAAAAAATTCGATTTACTCTCATATAGAGCATGATTTAGATTTAAAGATAGGCGCTGCATATCGTAAAATCAGCGCGGATAAGCCAAATAATATGGATCAAAAGTACTTAAAATGTGATTTAACTGAGCCTGTTTTACAAGTACAGCAAACCGTTTTTTTACAAAATGGTGAACCTTTCGAATTTTCTACAACTAGACACCGTTTTGATATGGGAAGTATTACAACTATAAATATGGGAAATTCAAGATAGTGTGCAAAGGACTAAAAAAGCTACCCTCTTTAACAAACAAAAAAACACTCTTATTCACTAAAATGTGAACAGGAGTGTTTTTATATTCTAGTTTTATTTACAGAACTTTATTAATTGCGATCATCGAACCCTCAATATGTTTTTTTAACCAATGTCCTTTTGGATAGTATTAGGTATAGGAATCGTTATTATCTCCATTTTTGCTCCACTAACTGTTTTAGTTTATAAACGAAAATAATTGAATGGAACAAAAATTATTTTTAATACAAAATAAAAACTCCCCACTTACGCTGGATTAAATATCCATCAGCTGGTGGAGAGTTTTGCGCATCTGTAGAAGAAAATTTGATTTTGAGTTGGTATGTTCTTATGCTGAGTGTAAATTAGTCATCATCACCGGAGTTGGCTTCGCCGCCCTTTTTACCAATTTCTCGGTAAAAATCTTTGTCATGGGTGTCGGAAGTAGCTTCGCCGCCTTTTTTACCATTCTTTTGATAGAATTCTTTATCGTGAGAGTCCGAAGTGGCTTCGCCGCCTTTTTCTCCAATTTCTTCGTAGAAATCTTTGTCATGAGATTCGGAAGTAGCTTCGCCACCCTTCTCACCAATTTCTTCATAGAAATCTTTATCGTGAGATTTGGAAGTAGCTTTACCACCTTTTTTACCAATATCTTCGTAAAAATCCTTATCATGCTTTTTGGCAGTAGCTTCGCCGCCTCGTTTTCCTGCTTCTTCACGTGACATCTTTTCATTATCCTTAGTCATATTCTCTTCCTCCCTAAAATTTGGTTTCTTCTACGGTTGCTATGTTAAGCGCTTTCTTATTAGACCACAAACTTTATGCCTCGTTTTGAGAAAGTTTATTTTAGAGGTATTTTGAGTCTGAAATTGTTGACAATATAGAGTAAGATAGGGACAAATACAGTTCTTGGAGGTAACGCAAAATGGTTCAAAAAACTTGTACAACAATCCTAGTCGGTAAGCAAGCATCTCTCAATGGCTCAACCATCATTGCGCGTAATGAAGACGGCGATGATGCATCTAATCCACAACGATTTGTAGTAGTTGACCCTAGTGAAAATTCAAAAATTTACCACTCTGTTCATAGTGAAATTGAGATTCCATTACCAACAACCGGAGTACGCTATACTTCAACACCTGATGCAGATGCAACTTACGGTGTTTGGGGAGCTGGTGGTATCAATCAACATAATGTCGCCATGACTGCCACTGAAACAATTACTAGTAACCCACGGATGTTAAGTGTCGATCCCCTAGTGGAAAAAGGAATTGGGGAGGAAGATATCACCACCCTCGTTCTTCCATATATCGATAGTGCTCGGACTGGCGTGCTACGTTTAGGGTCACTTTTAGAGCAGTATGGAACCTATGAGTCGAACGGAATCGCCTTTGCTGACCAAGACGAAGTTTGGTACTTGGAAACATTAGGTGGTCACCACTGGGCCGCTGTCCGAATTCCAGACGATGCCTATGTGATTGCACCGAATCGCTTGAATATTGATTATTTTGATTTCAATTCCGAGGATTATCTGTATGCAGCGGATTTGCCTGATTTAATTACTCAAAATCATCTAAATTCTGATGATAATACTTTAAACTTCCGCCATATCTTTGGTAGTTCAACTGTCAAAGATCAGCATTATAATAATCCACGGGCTTGGTACGTTCATCAATACTTAGATCATAATTTCAAAGGTCAACCCACGGATCAAGATTTACCATTTATCCACCGGAGTGACCGCAAAATTTCAATTGAAGATTTAAAATTTTTACTGAGTTCTCACTTTGATGAAACTCCCTTTGATCCCTATGGTACCGTAGCGCCCACCGTGAAATTTCGTCCAATTGGAATTAATCGGAATTTAGAAACACATATTTTAGAACTTCGTAACGGTGTGCCCGATGCAATTGCCGGAATCCATTGGCTCGCCTTTGGTCCCAACACTTTCAATGCTTTGACACCCTTCTACAGTCAAGTTACCGATACGCCAGCATGCTATCGTGATACACCGTTAACTACAGATAGCAATTATATTTATTGGATTAGTCGCATTCTCGCCTTGATTGGTGATAGCAATTACGCTTTATATCAAAACTTGCAAAGTACTTATGAACAAGAAGTCATGCAACTGGTTCGAGCTGTGGAAAACCAGACTGATCAACAAGGGGATTTTTCCACAAGCGCCTTAGAAAAAGCTAATCAACAAATGGCTGATATTGTACTCCAACATTCACAAAAACTTTTAAACAATGTTATTAATCTAGGCTCACAGCACATGAAGTTGCGTTTTTCAGTTAGTGATTAGATATTAAAAACGAGAGGAAAATCAGGATTTGATTTTCTTCTCGTTTTTTGATGTTTATTATTTACAGTGGATATTAGTTTAACTTCAGAATTGTTAAGATACTCGTATTATTTCTGGTAAATTCTGTAATTATTTAATATTTCTATCAAGCTCTTCCATAATAAAAGGTGGTTCAAAAAATATATCGTACCTTTTGAAACATTTTTTAATTAGACTCATTTATCTGTTTTTTTGGGAATGTAATAAGGCTCTCCGTAGTTCCTTATCTGCAGCATAAATATATAATCCATTAATTCCTCGTGTTAAAAGGACATTCAGTTCATTAGGTAACAACGTATCGTAAATTTTTTGTTTCTTTCCATTTTTTAACGTGCGCTTATTAGTGGCGTTTTTATTAGCACTAAAATCCGGATCATAAATAACTTTACCATCCCGATACTTTACAGATGGGCCAATTATTACAGCGCTATAATTTAAATCAAATCCCTGAATAGTATATGTTGAGCCTGCTTCGTTAATAGTTTCCGGACGTTCGGCCCACGATAAATACTTATTAGAAGATTTCAATTGATTATTCCAAGGTAAACTCAGACCATCTACCTCAACTTTATACAAATCAGTTGTGCCAGACTTTTTCTCTTTAAATTCCCAATCAAAAGTTGCTAAAATCCTCGAAAGTCCTGATTCTTGATTTTGATTTTTTATCTTTAGCTGCTCATACATATCTCGTGGATCGTCGAATATTTTTAAATCATATTTAACATCATTCTTAGGAAAAGGTATAATTTCTTGCCGATAAACAAATGTTTTAATCCAGTCAATTGTCTCTTGACTAGCATTCATTCGTAATTGTTTCTTAAGCTCGATTAAATTACCATTATTTTTAGCATTCTCTTCTATTTTTCTTAAATCATCATCTTCAACATATTGTTGTGTTCGTAGCACTTGTTGTGGATCAAACACAGCAATTGTTATCCTTGATTTTTTGATAATATCTTGTAACTGATTCTGGCCTTGGTAAGATTGCTTTCCTTGAGTCCACAGCAGATGTGCTTCATCAACCAAAACAATATTGTCTTCATTCTCAAATTTATCATTAATAATAAAGCTCGTTGGCTTCATTACCTTTTCATTCAATCTTTTTTGAAGTCCTAGCTTTTTTGCTATATTGTTGTAAACTTTAACCTGCTCGTCATGATTAACTAACATGTATGTATTTTCATTATTTTCTTCAGATAAAGCATAAAATAGGGAACTTAATAAAACTGTTTTACCTGAACCAGCTGCGCCTTCGACCAAAATCAATTGATGATCGTTTCCTTTATTTAAAACTTCTTTTACCCGATTAATAATTTTATCTCTGGCTTCAAATTGTTCCATCGTTAGTTTATGAAAAGGTGATGCTTTAAAAAGAGCGTTATCTTCAATTACTTTTTCTATTGGAAATAAACTTTGTTCATTTTTTCTAAGCTTCTTCCATGATTTAGAAAAAATTTGATTCATTTCCTCGTAAGGAAAATACCTATATTGTGGATTATCACGCTTATTAGAAAGATTTTTAATAACTTCATTTCCTGTCAGATACAACATAAATTTATTCTCTATATCCAAAGTTAGTGATTTATTAAAGTGTTCATGACCTATCACAAACATATTTGAACCCTTCGCATAACGATTTCCCTCTCTAAAATGCTCCTTTGTTCTTTGTTTGATATTATTAGTTTCCCCGACATACACTTGGTACGTTCCATTTCTTTCAGAATAAATAATGTAAACAGTCGGATATTCTAATAGTAATTTTTTATTATCGATTCTCTCTAACTGTTTTAGTCCATCTTCACTAAAAGGAACGTTCCCAATTATTGGAGTAGAAATTGACTTTTCTCTTTTACTCATAAAATTTCAACCTACAATTCGAAAAATTTACTTATCCAAATAATTTTACCATTAAAAATTACTTTTAAATATTCTATATTGAGTACAAATGTTGTTTCTAAGATATATATCTACTTTTCAGATAAAAAAAACATAAAAATCTCATCGATTCTCATGCTTTTTTTAACTATTCTTCCTGTTTACGTTTTTCAAAAACCCTTCCAATCCAAGCCAACAACACATCCAACACAACGAATACTATCATCATAATCCCCAACAAATAATACCCGCGATAAATTTTAATTTGCTGTTTAAACGGCGCCTTCTTAACCTCATACAGAACTTCTCCTGTATTTTCTTTAATATCCAGCTTTCGAACTGTACTGCCGTCTTTAAAGATAAACCCAGCTGGCGTCTGAATTGTAGCAGTCTGTCCAGTCGTAGCTAGGAAATACGTTGTTGCATACAAGGTCGATTTTTTATGCTTACCATCGTAATCAACCTGATTGAAATACAACGTTACATATTTAGTGTGTGGTTTAACCTTAAGATTAATCGTCTGATTATATTTCTTGGTGAAGATATATGATTTAGGGTTATCTTTCAAAGTATCATAACCCACAATCGAGGCGTTCGAAATATTATAGCTCTGACCGTAAGGTGAGGTAATCTGTTCCGTTCCCACGACTCGATTCGTATCCACATTAATGTATCGAATCAGCGCATTTCTCAACCATGGCTTATTAGCTGGTAGGTTACTATTATCCAACTTAGTATTCACACTCTTTGGTGCTACTTGATTGTTAATCGACCGTACATATTTAGGTTTCTCAGTGATTTGTGGGAACTTGAAGTTTTTCAACATCTTGGTCGGTTCAATATGTTTATCATAAAATTTTTCCACCTGCGTAATTAATGGAAAATCTTTTTGAGGCGTTTGCCGAACTGGCACCGAGTTGTCTAAAATAATTCGATCAACTTTCCAATACCACGCCATCCAAGTATTAGCCTACAATTTTTTATTTCCTGGCATAATGTATGGTGTTCCATCATATGGATTGTACAAATCCGTTGTAGTTTGAATCCCTGGCATGTGAACAATCTTTTTACCCTTTGCTCGAACTTCTTTAGCAAGTTGTTCGTGAGTATAAAATACATTGTATGATTCTTTTAAGTTTGCCAAATGAAACTGATAGCTTGGAATCCCAAGATATGTTAATCCAGCAACGGCCACCACTAAAACTACTGAAGTGAAGGCACTATATTTCCGCATAATTTGCCAAGCTTCAAAAAAGTTAAATAACGAAATTATCAGTAGAACATTAACAGCGAACCACAACCGTGGGAATAAGACTGGCGAAATAATCATAGCTCCCACTCCAGCTAATCCACTAACCAAGAAAATCATCCCACTCAAAGTGGCTTGTTCTAAGCTTGTTAATGTTTGAGGGGCAAAAATTCTTCTAAAAAGCTGACGCTGGCTAAAAACAACATACAGTCCTAGCATGAACGTTACTAGCAATAATGGTCCTGAATAAGCAACTGTATCTAAAATAATTTTAGTGAGATGGTATATAAAACCATCCCCCTTGCCGTAATTCTTAGTTTCAGCTGAACCCGATGATATCTTTAACATACAAATAAAGGCGACTGCATTAGCAACTGTTCCAACCGTCTTCCACCATAGATCATTGAAATCCTTTTTGGAACGGTTAAAGAAGCTAAAAAATCCAACAACCAGAATCGACGTTGAACTTCCCACTTCATTCGACATACCAACTAAAACGCCCAATATCAAAACAAACCATGCCATGATGTTATGGTGTTTTTTTACATGATAATCAAAACGATATGGCATAAAAAAGCCTAGCATCAAGACTGCTGGCCACAAGTAATTAGAGGTCCCACTTACCCACAATACTGTACTTCCAAAGCCAGCTAAAAAGAACCACATTAATAGATAGATTGCCAATTGTCGGAGCGGACGAAAAATAGCACGTTTACCGCTGGTTAGGATATTAATTTCAAAACCCACTACCAGATAAACTACCGTATTAACGATATTAATGATCCATTTAGGAAATTGCATGGCTGCAATCTCAAAAACAATCGAAGTAAAGCGAGCATTCCACTGCGTCATATGAGTATGAATAGCTCGCATCCAATCGTACAAATTATGATATTCTTGAGGGCCCCCTTTAGCAGGCCATTCGCCTTCATACACAAAATGGTATAAAAAATCATCTCCAGTTAATCCAGCAAACTTATTTATATTCAAAATATATGTAAAAATCACAGCCATCACAGCCAAACTGCCAACAAATAACGCCCCATATTTGATAAATTTACTAGCTTTTTTAACCATGACCAATCTACCCGCCTACCACAGACTTCCTCCTTCAAATTAACCCTATTTATATTTAACGCCCTAGTTGCGTATCTGCATTTTTCTTACGACGTTCTAATTCTTCCGTCTTTTGTCCTAATTCGCGCTTAGTTTGTTCAACTTCATTTTTCAAATTTTTAATTTCGCTATTTTTCTTCATAGCAGAACTCATCGACAATACAAACATGAAAAAGGCACCAATTAATAAACAAACCAAAATCAATAAAATTAGTGGCATCTTAATCGTCGTAAATAAAAAGTTGATATCTGTCGCCGCCGTATTAGCTAACGCCAATAACGCAATCAAAATAACTAACACAATGCTGATAATAATATATACTTGTTTCTTCATCCTCCAGAACCCCTTCATTCCTCAATTTAATTAAATATTTATCCACTTTAAGAATAGCATAGGTTTAATCTGAAATTTAGCTGGTTATCATATTGGTAAATATTTTTTAGGACCTATCAATTACCTCACTATTTTGTTACTAATGCTTTGGGCTATTTCACAACAACGAACCATCAAAAAAACGTTGAATCATCAGCTTAACTCGGCTTAGATTCAACGCTTTTTATTAGTTTATTTTAGATTGGAGCCAATTAACATAGTCCGATTCACGTTCGATTGCTCTGGATAAAATCAAATAGTGTCCGTAATTAGCTTTAATCGCCAATTCATCTCCAAATAATAATTCTTTTCGAGCTTTTAAATGAACTACCTTTTGTTGATGCAATGCCAAACACTGTTTTAAAATTTGTTGCAAGATTGGGGCTCGTTGATCTGAAATACAATAAAGTTTCAATGATGTTAATTCATCATTCTTTAAGGTAATCGGTTCGGCAAGCCATCTTTTTAACGTCTCTTGCCCTTTAGCTTCAATCACGTAATTGATGACCTTCCGATCCTTAACTTCCACATCTTCAGCCACCTTAATCTGCTTTTCATCCACCATCCGTTGTAGTTCGGGATAGAGCTGACTATGTGATACCGTCCAAAACTCACTTATATCAGTTTTAAACTCACTAATCATATCTTTACCAGACATCATTCCGTTTTTATTTAATAATCCTAAAATAATGTACGGTAAAACTCTTGGTCTTGGCATTATTGGTT
>JXWR01000574.1_pt1 | contig 31289 bp, 13 predicted proteins | sample 315541 | NCBI WGS metagenome assembly JXWR01 (sample SAMN03273951, study PRJNA271842) | soil metagenome | isolation source: rice field ambient CO2 | place: India: CRRI Experimental farm Cuttack,Odisha-753006 | collected 2013-12-17
GCAGCAGCATTTGCAGCAGCGGTGGTAGCATCAGTGCCGCTCATGGTGTGATCCGAGTTAGCCATTGCATAATCAGCGACGACATCGGCAGCAGATTGAGCAAAAGCAAATTGAGAAACGTCTTGGTTATCGAGGTCGAAGTTGAAAGCGTCAGAGGAGTCGATATTAGCCTCGTCCAAAGCCAGATTTGAGAAGTTGGCGATGGAGGTCATGTCCAAAAATAATGGATCAGGGGTGTACTATGCGTGTTGTGTATGTGTGAATGTGTGGAATGCCGCGATGAGATGAGGTGAGGTGTGTTCTGGTATTGGGGAGTAGTGATAAGAGTCGCGGTAGAAGTTAGAAGTTGTAGGCAGTCAATGTAGAGTGGTTTTGGAGCAAAGTGGAGTGCAATAGCACCAGTGAATAAACGCCCAAGTGAAGAGCCACCTTGCAAGTGCTGAGGCAGATAGCGCAAAGAGGAGAGAAGCAGTGGAAGGGATAAGCGGGAGCAGCGGGACAAGTAGCAAAGTCGACCGATGTATCAAGCGGGATGAGCAGAGCAGTAGCGAAGAGAGGATAGCGAAATAGCAGGTACAATTGGGGAATGGTTTTTACAAGAGAAGTTGTCCAAGAGAAATCGAGCGGAAGAATGCACTGGCGACAATTAATTCTTGCCAATTTGGACGCAGCGGAGGAGGAGGAGGAGGAGGAGGAGGAGGAGTGCTGGTGGTGATAAGCGCTGATACTAGCTTATAGTGTGTGTGTGTGTGTATGTGTATGTGTATGTGTGTGGGTGTGGTATTGTGTCTAGACTCTGGGGTTACCCGCCGTGTGCTAGTGCAGTGGTCGTAAATCCTAATTCAATTTGGCTGAGTTAACTGAGAATTAGAATTAGTTGGCAACTGTAAACTAATTCACTCACTCTCTGTCTGCAAAACAATGCTGCTGTCTTCCCCATGGCACCGCAACTCCCGTTGTCTGCCCCACGTGAGGTGACACATGCACGTGACCACTAATAATAGACCCGCGGCCGCGCAGCATTACCCTTTCGCAAACTCTAACCATAACTGCGCGCCCTACATCAGTGATAAACGCACTACTGGCGGTGCTTGTCTTATTGTTATGTGAGAGAGTAGTCATACAATCAATGGTATCGCTGCAACAGCTAATAACCGCCGCGGTAGAGATGAGGTGTACTTAGCCACAGTTCTATTTCATATCAGCCACAGCCGCAGCCACAGCCACAGCCAAAGCCAAAGCCAAAGCACGGGCCCTGCTCCGTATACGAGCTCAAAGTGGCAGCATCTGCCGCTGCTGCTTGTCATAGCTGTCTATGGTTGTTTCTATACATCCATGCATGTTGCAACAAGTGCATGTATACAACAACAAAACCAATCCTTGCGGCAACTTGGGTAAATGTATTTAAGTTCCAGCTCGTAAGCGTTTCTACAACTTGTGGAAAAGTATTCAACAAAAATACATCTCTGGGTTAAATGAATCATACAACAAGATAAAAACTATAGTAGTGTGCTGGTTTGTATCGCCCATACATACCATACTGCTCTAATGAACAAAAAAGAAAAAGACAATTACAAACGTATCTCAACTCGGATATAAAAAAGTTACAAAAAAAAAATAACTGGTAAAATACAATCAACAACAACACAGCTAACTCAAAAACAAAAAAACAAAAAAAAACAAAAAAACATAAAGTCTAACTCACATCACGACGCAGTCGCCAGCTGGCGTCTAATAAAGTTCGAAAATATCTTGCTCAAACGTCTCTGCTTTGGTCTTCCAGAAGCATCATCTAATGCTGCTTCTTCGTTACCATTAATCGAAAGCAGATCAGGCTCTCCTGCGCTTCTGTCCCTACTAAGTTCACTTTTAGCATTGCTCTTCTTAGCAGCAGCAGCACTTGTTGTAGCATCGCCAGTCGAAGTTCTGCTATTTTTGTTGGTTTTAGAAGTAGTGGTTGTAGCCCCGGTACCTGTAGCAGCACCAACACCGACAGCAGGAAGAAGACCCTTCTTGCTCTTCTCATTACTGTTGGTAATAATACTTTGGGCTCTTGAATTCGGCCCAGCACTAGTGCCTCCAATAACCCCTTCTTTGCTAACAATCAGCCTGACTGATGGATTTCCCTTTGAGTGGGTCAGTTCTCCAGTAAGCAATCTTTTGAATAGTGGTGCCTGTTTGTGACTGCTGCTAGCGTTACCACTAGTATTGGTAGTTGTTGCAGTGTTGCTGGTAGTCCCCGTATTATTAGCACTTATCGCATTGACTCCACCACTGTTACCACTATTTCCACTTGCACCGCTACCAACACCGATGGCCGCTGCAGTGACTGCTGATGGTGGCGTAGTGCCTTCAGTAGCCACTGTCTTATTAGTAGTGGGCGTGATACTTTCACTTTGTGCATCAGTAGTGTTGCTATGACTTTGCTCATCGCCCTTGACTCCATCAACAAAAACTAAAGTGCCATTATTGTTTTTCGTAGTACTGCTACTACTATTGTTATTAACATTATTATTATTATTATTATTATTATTATTATTATTATTATTGTTATCATTGCTGGTATTGGCGTCTGGAGTTAATTCTTCTGCAGTTTCTACTGCTCCCTCTTCTTCAGAATTGCTCATTATCACTGCTGGCACTATAGCCGCTGCAGCACCAGCAGCACCAATAGCAGGAAGCGCATCATCATGCTGCACTGCACTCGAACCACTACCGCTTCTGCTGCTGGTGCTATTAGTATTACTTTCCAATACTTTCTTTTCGCTATTCAATGATTGCCTTCTTTCCTTGATTGATCTCTGCTTCGTCAACAACAAGCTAGGATTATCACTCAGCAATAATTTTTCTCGTTCATTTTGCAATTCTTTTTCCTCATTGTCCAAAATTTTATGCTCCGTGTCAAGTAACTCTTTTTGCTGGCTAATCAAGTCTCCTTGATGTCTCAAAATAGGTTCTTGTTGTTGCAAATTGTCGCCGTCGCCAACCAATCCCAAACCAGTTCCAGTTCCAGTCCCAGTTCCATTTCCATTGTAAATCTCATTTCCACCACCTTTTGATAACTCTGGATGCACAACGGCTTGGTCGCCATGAGATTGTAAAATTACCGGAATGGTTTCACCATCGGTCACATTAAATCCTTCCACTGTTTCATTAGCATCAACAAAATTGCCATCACTGGTGCTCCCGTTACCGTACCCGCCAATATTACTGCGGCTATTGCTGGCGTTTTTGCTACCATACTGTCCATTCTTGTCAATATTGATATCACTTTGAGTACTAGATCCAAATCCAGCACCTGGAAGAGACCCAGGAACGGAACCAATGCCGGCTGCATTGCCTCCTTGATGTTGCCTTTGCTGCTCACCTTGTTGCTTTGGAACCAATCCTAATCCTTCCGCGTATTCTCTTTCTTCTTTACCATCGCCGCCACCATCAATGCCAATAGCCTTCACATCGTCAGCTTCATCAACAACTAACGTATCTGGCTTACCTTTCGGGTCTTCCTGTAATACATCAGCAACAGCTAAGTTACTAGCACCAGTTGCGCCATTGGTATGACCACCATTACCATTTCCCACACCTGCAGCGCTACCGGCAACCGCAATTGCAGGCACTACAGCAGCAGCAGAAGCAAGTAATTTAGCATCAGTATGTTCATTGGCAGCTAACACATTACGAGAATCTGCGGAAGTGTGATTTTCATTATCCTCATTATTTGCAGAAGCAGCTCCAAGAGAATTATCATTATTATGACCGACAATAGCATTTGTTGGCGAGTCTGCAACATTAGCGTTACCAGCCGGTTGGCCATATTGCTCCTGTGACTGGCCTTTTCTAACAATAAAGCGTGGCTGGTTCGCATTCTGATCTCCTTGTTGCTGCAGTTGTTGCTGCAGTTGCTGTTGTTGTTGATTTGGGGTTCGGTTTTTGCTTTGACCACCAACAATCGTCGCATCTTCATTTGCTTTGCGATTGTTTGAGTCTAAGTCACTAGCGTACTGCTTCTTATCGCCAAGTTCATCGACATTATCACCACTTTCAAGTTTCTGCTGCAACAAATCATTCTGAACCAACAAATCTTGCAATGATCCGCCTTTATTATTGTCATTAATTGGAACAATTGCCGTATTTAAGGCTGCGTCATTCAAAGCATCGCTGCTTTCAATGTTGCTGTTGGTACTTGCATTTGGGTGGGTGGCGTTGGCATTAGTGGCATCGGTGGGGCTTGCACCGAAAACTGCTGCTTCACGTCTATTGGCCTTTCCAGAGCTGTTGCTAAAATTGTTGACATTATCAAGACCTCTGCCATTTCCATCAGTGTAGACCTCTTGAAAAGTACCAGGAATAAATCGAGGAAATTGTTCCTTACCACCACCCTCAACTCCTTTACTCAAACCAGGGTTTTCACTACTGTAGTTACCATTGATGTTGCTATTGCTATAGTTTTTATCATTTCCATTATGAGCAGTGCCAGCCAAACCAGCGGCAGTGGTAGAAGGCCCAACAATGCCTACAGCAGAATCTTGCAATGCTTCATCCAAAGTCTCACTACGACTATCATTGCGAATTTGATTAGCAGTTGCTTTTTCTCTTTCTCTCTCTTTCTCTCTTTCTTGCAGCTCTTGTCTTTGTTGTTGGATATGTTGCTGCTCAAAACTGCTTTTCCGTCTAGCTCTTGGTGCACTAATATCTTCATCAAGATAAGGACTAGTTCTTCCACCTGTCTCCGGAGCAATTCCAGCAATACTGACATCCTTTATAGCACCCGTGGTATCTGCATCGGCATTAACATTTTGTTGTCGCTGATGACGATCTCTAACTGAATCATTGATGGTGGCAGCAGTGTGTGTATCATCTTCATGATAATAACCATCATCAACATCATCGGTGCGTCCATAAGTGCTCGAAGTTGCTGGAACCGCCTCGTTATCATCATAATCTGCATTATTATACCTGGAGGATCTTTCAACCACTTCTGTTCCATCAGCATTGAAATTAGTATGAACATCACTAGCACCTACACCAGTGCCAGACCTAGCTGCACTTCTCTCCGTGTTGTTTTTGTTATTTGGTGCTCTTTCATCTAATAATGGATTTTCAAATGGTTTACCATGCTCATAGTTTTCCCTCTTGCGGGCTTCAGATTCAATTAATCCAGCCCCAGCACCAGTAGTGGCCCCAGTAGCAATCACATCACTAGCAATGCCAGGATATCCAAGCTTATCTTTTTCTTTATCAGTTATTTTTGATTGCGTAGTGTTATCATTAATATTGTTGATAGCAGGAGTTGTATTAGCGGCGACGGCAGTATTAGCAGCAGTACTCTTTTCAGAAGGTCTTCTGTTGTTTGCATTACTAGTAGTAGTAGGACTAGCCAGGTTATCACTCGAGCTTTCATTACTGGTACCATGTTGATGCTTTTTACCCTTGTTTCTCTTAAAAAAACCAAAAACACTGCTACGTCTGCGCTCTTGCGGCTGTTGTTGTGAGCTCCTTGCTTGGGCAGCAGCAAGCCCTTCCTCATTATCATTGGCATTGGCGTTGGCAGTAGTACTTTCAGTTGTAGTAACAGAATTACGATTACGGTTGACAGCAGCGTCAGTGGAAGAACCCCCAGGGCCTCCAGCCACTACCAACAGAGCTCTTCTTTGCTTCTCTTGATCTTTTTCTCTCTGTTTCTGCTCCTTCTCCCTATGCTTCTTTTCCTTTTCTTGTTGTTTCCTCTCTCTTTCAGCTTGCTTTAATTCTCTTTCTTGTTGCTTCTGTTGCTGTTTTTCCAAATCAATTTTCTGCTGCTTGCGAATGTTATCATCTACATCTATATCACTAAGCACAGGGTTAATACGACTTTGAGCAATTTTTTCCACTTCAGTCCATGGCATAGTTAAGCCAGCACCAAGTTTCACTTTGCCTTGATTATCGTTGGCGTTGTAGTGATGATCAGCAGTTACAGCGGTAGCTCCATCTCCACTTCTAGCGCCAGTAATTTCTTTGGAGTTGGCATTAGCAGCTTTCTGTTCAGGTACGGTTGCTGAGGTACCACCAATAATTGGTGATGCTTCATGGCCAATGCCACTGTCACTAACATTCTCAACATTATCTCTGTCTTTGCTAACAATGTTAGCAGCACCGGCCAGAATACTATGGTTTCTAAGAGCAGAAGTATAAGCAGCCTTTTTAGCAGCATCATCGCTGCCCGAGTAGTCTGTTGAGCCTGCAGTTCTAGTCCCCCCAGTTCCCCCAGAAGCCCCAATGGCTCCAATGGCAGCAGCTCCAGCACCATTACCAGCAGTTGCAATAGAACTTTGACGTCTTGATGGGGACGAAGCAGGCGAATTTCTAAAGCCAGCACCAGCAGTTCCATGAGTTTGCTTTGTCTTCTTTTTTTGGGAACTTGGACTACTATTACTAATAATACCATTACCGCTATTATCAACAGTATTTGACATGGTATTGCGTTTTGTGCCTTGATTGCGATTATCTAAACTAAAACCGCTTAGTTTCTGCCTTTGAAGATGTTTTTGATGTCCAGGTTTTTTGTCACCTCTTTGGCTTTTTGTAGGAGAAGAAGTTCTCAAAGGAGTATGGCTCAACGAGGGCACAGGATGATTCTTATCAGTAGTATCTAATGGGTTATTTGTTGTTGCAAATGTTGGATCCAAGTCGACCCTTCTGTCTTTCCCCTTAATATTACTGCCTTTGGAAAATGAACCATTAGTTTGACTACTTCCAGTAGTTTTTTGATTTTGCAGCTGAATTAGGTTATGATAGTGATGAGGGGTAGATTTCAGTTTTTTAGCACCAGACAATAGAGCAGTCCCGGCGCTCTTATTAGCAAAATTTTCCTCCTCATTAGTCAAAAAGGTATTGTTCTCGGCAGTACTGCCCTGTGGCCCATGAAGTGCTGCGCTGGCACCTTTAGTGGCAAGCCTCTCGTCAGCGGCCTCATAATCAGCATGGTCAAATTGCTCTTGTTGTTCGTTTTGAGGTTTTCTTTTTTGGGTTATTAAGCCTAATTGTTGTTCGTGAAGGGCAGCATAGGCACTCTTGTCGGCTAATCTTTCTTCTTCAGAGGTCAAAAATTCATCAGTTTCCTTTGCTTGTTGGTGGAGGTTACGATGTTTATGATTTTGACTATCATTATAACTGTAATTTTCCTGAGAATGTTGCTTGCTGTTTTGGTACAATGCGGCATTTGCACTATTTGCGGCCAATCTTTTGTCTTTATTGCCTTCATCTCCACGATATCTCTCGATGCCGTAATTTGCTGCCTCAGAATCTACAGCAGGAGAAATCTCAGGTTCACCAAAGTACTGTCTTTCGTCTTCCTTTTGTGCATACTGATCATTTGCATACTGGTCATTTGGAGCCAAATTACTCTGATATTTATCATTATTTACTTTTCCTGCATACTGATTACCCAAATCTTCAATATCTCCAGGGTGCAATTCATCTTCATAACCGCCATAACCAATACGCTGCAATTCATCTTTTTGAGCAGCTTCATTTGGTGAATTATACTTTGAGATCTCTGGATTAGGCAACAACTTTTTTTCTATATTTTTACTCAGATCGTTGTTTTGTTGACCATCGAGAACTATATTACTTTCATCGAGACTCACTGGTTCAGTATCACCGGCAGCTCCTGGATCGCCTGCTACTGGCCTTGGTAAGTTAATATGTTCTTGAGGTGCATTTCTGTAATCTTCAGCACTCAGAAAAACAGGATTTCGGGTATCAATATCCTGATGTAAAATAATCGGCGAGGCTGTTCCTCCAGCTTTGATGACAGTGCTTGCTGCATCAATTAATCCTCGCTGGTCAGCAAGAGTAGGCGGTTCAGTTGGATCGTCAATTGTTGTAGTGACAGGAGTCTTGGTGATGTTTGGGGATGGCTGATTGAATTCTCGGTTATAATCTTCATTATCGTAATCTTCGTCGTAGTCGTGATTATCATCAAAATTCTTGTAATTGTCATAATCGCTGCTTGCTGTCGTTGGCGGAATATTGCTACTGCTATTAATTTTGCTGATATCAGTATAATTTATGCCACTGCCAATGTTATCGCTATTCCGAGATTGTGATATTCCATCTGAGTAATTTGTCGCAGCAGTATTAGCAGGAGTAGGAGTTGTGGTGTAGTTATTATCATTATTGATGGCTCTCTTTGGACTTGCAACTGTAGAGCTGCCACCGCTTGCAGAATTTCTTTTCAAAACTCCATATACACCAGAAGTCAACGAGTTGCGAGATTTTGTCTTTGCTGGTTTGGCTGCTTTTGCAGAAGATGTTGACATTACTGTAGCCTCGCCTTTTTTATTTGTCTTGGTCTTTTTGTTTTTGATGATGTTGCTAGTGGCACTTCTTTTAGCTTTAGTGCCAGTGTTACCGGTAGTTCCGTAATTATTACGGATATTAAATCCAGCAGCAACAGCAGCAGCAGCCCTAAGAGCTGCTTGGTTGGCGTTAGCGGAGCTTGAGCCAGCAGCGCTACCTGTATTGCTTCTAGCGTTATTGGTATTATCGATGGTACTGTAAATCCCCAAGGGGCTCTGCTTGGCTTTAAGGTTCTTTTCATATTGCGCGATGCCACTCAAAGAGGAGTGTCTGCCCTTATTCCTAGTGCTGAGTAAAGGCATTCTTCAATCTTATTATTCTTATCTTATTACTTTGTTAAATTTGATTGACAATTGAGTATATATTTTTATGTTTTTGTGTATTAGCGTGGTTATTCGCTTGGTAGAAATATGGATAAAAAGCGGAGTAAACTAAAGTAAAGAAGTAGAATGACAGCAATTGGGAGCGTAAAGCAGAAGCTTGTTTAATTATGATAGGAAAAACAGCGAATATACGCTTTATAATAAAATAGTACCACTTCACTGACGATATAACTCTAGTTAAGGCGCTGCGGGCAAAAAGCAAGCAATAAAGCAAAAGTGTAAAACGTCATTCTTTTTTGTCTTTTGTTTGTCATTTTCTTGTCAGTGGAAATTGGATTTCCGGGGCAAATGGCAAATTTCAGCTGCTGTAAATACCGCTTGCTGGCATTGTGGGAAATTGGCGGTTGCTTTACTTGGTTTACTTGGTTTACTTGATTTACAACATACAATACACAACACAATACAATTACCGCATAATCATAATACAATGCAGCAAGACTTTTTGTCCCGTTTTGCCGGCACTGAACGCTGTGGGGCACGGCATCATAATGTGTAATAATGTGTGATGAGGTTACCAAATGTTGCCAAATGTGCTTTCAGGTATACGGTAATGACGGATACATGTTATAGCAGATATCCGCATTATTTTGCAATATGAAACTTCAAAGCGCGTCACAGTGCGTCATAGACTAAAAATTCCATTTTTTTTTTCTTTTTTAATTTAGTATGGAAACAGTAAAGATGGTGATGCTAGATTAAGAGAACCACTTTGATCATGCCAGCACCACAAAACCCATCATCATCACACAATTCCTCTCGGACACAAAATGGTACGTTTCTGTTTAAGTGTTAAAAAAGCCGCATTACTAACTAGATAAAATTTGTCTTTTTATCATTATAAATCAAAACAACTAACATTTTTAGAACTCCTTGTTTGGCCACGGTATCAAACAGGTGCAAACCCTCAAAAAGGACCTTGCCTATTTTGAGTCAAACTATACCAATGCACCACTTTCTACACAAGGTCAAATCAGTGTATCCATTACTGGCTTGAACCGTACTATTAACGAACTTAATGATCTTGTCTCTAAGGAAACAAATCAAGAAAATAAGCAAAAATACAACAAAAGAATTGATAAATTTCGCAATGAACTAAGCGATTTGAAATTGAGGTTTGATAGTATCAAAAAACGTAAAGAAGAAGTTACTTTGGAAAACAGCAGGAGTGAATTACTTAACCGTGGAGCAAGGTTTCATGGCGGAACTCCTGGCTCAGCAGCTGTGGTGGGATCATCAACCACAACATCAACGGATAATCCATACTCTTCATCAACGACATCCTCATCGGCAGCCGTGGGCTCGCATCAACAACAGCAGCAGCAGCGAGGCAGTGGCATGTCATACAAAGAAGGTCTTTACAAAGAACACAACTCTTTGGGCCGTTCCAGTCAACAACTTGACGAAATTCTTGAGATGGGACAAGCAAGTTTTGACGACATTGTTACGCAAAATGAATATTTGATCAAGTTTGAAAAAAAATTATCTTCAAGTTTGGTAACTTTGGGAGTTTCTAGGGCAACTATTCAACAAATTGAAAGAAGAGTGTATAAGGATCGATTTGTGTTTTTTATTGGGGCAATTTTCACTATAATGAGCTTCTACTTTATTTACAAGTATCTTGGGTGAGCGTGAGCGACATTATGGAAAAGAAGTGAAAAAAGTAAGATTAATCATTTTATTTTACAGAGAATTGTTATTGTGTGGGATGATGGAAATCGCAGGAGGCCTACTTATCTGTTGGAAATCAGTAAATGATGTCAATAATCCAGAAAGCACTGCACAATTCTAACAAGTACTGTTTTTGATAAGTTGCCGTAGCACTTAATTATGTCAATTTAGGACGTTTTCGCTGCAAACAGATAAGCTAAATAACGAGACTCAAAAGAGGAGCATATTCTTTATTCAATAGCTCTAATTTTGAGAAATTGGAGCAAAAGGTCCTGAATAAATAGTAGGTAAGAAGATATGTATGAATATAGGGTAAAACCCTAAGAAGTTTGCTTATCTGCTTATGATATTAGTGAAAATAAATGGAATCAAAGTGTTCCTTTATTTTATGCTTGATGTTCATTTCAATTTTCAAATGAGAAATAAAGCTTTTGTCTTAATAAGCTGAAAGATTATTAACAATGACAAATGTTTACTTTCTAATTTTCTTTTTATACGGTTTTGATAAACCTATTTTTATTTAACCACTTTGATGTTAACGTAAATAAATTTATTTATGAGTTAGGTTTTAAAATTTAAGTTTTGATGTGGGTATATTTGCATCCAACGTCTTCCTTGACTTTTAATTAAAGTCAGTATGAAAGAAAGAAATGACATGATTAAAATGTGTAAAGTCTACATTTTCCAACTCGCATTTTGAAGCACTTATTCGCACATGTCTATATATCTGTACAGGAGCTCAAAGAATAATCTTCTTATAAAACATGAATAAAAACATGCAACATGAATTTGATAGTGTACACTGGGAAAACTGAATCTGCAATCTAGAGAATAATAATTAGGGAAGATATAAAAAGGAAAAAAAGGAAGTAGAATAAAAATCAAGCAATGACTTAACAGTGCTTAATGCACAAGGACAGAAGACAAAAAATACCATAACCAGAATGCAAAAATTTAAAACAAAACTCAAAGAAATAAAGTACAAATGGACATTGCAGAAAACGCAAACAAAATTAACCGTAAAACCAGAACAAAAAAGCAGGCGAAAAACATTAAAAAAACACGAACTGAAATCAACAAGAAAGAATATCAATAAAAGCCAACCAATTTCAACTTCAGCTTTAGCTTCAATTCAAAATTGGCCTCGTATTCTTCTTGCTAACTGTATGTCCTTCTGCATAATCGTTACTCTTTTAGCATGCACAGCACATAAATTAGTATCTTCAAACAAGTTCACCAAGAATGCTTCTGCTGCCTCCTGAAGCGCTAAAATTGCCATTGATTGCCATCTCAAATTATATTCCGTACCAATATAATCAGTAGCAATCTCTCTTATTAATCTGGCAAATGGTAGTTTGCGGATCAACAAACTGGTAGATTTTTGATATTTGCGAATTTCTTTTATAGCAAGAGTGCCTGGTCTATAGCGACGTTTTTTGTTGCTATTGTGAGCTCCAGCGCCAGCACCAGAACCGGAATCATGTCTTCGACCTCCTACCGGGTCAGCTGGATGATTTCTGCTTATTCCAGTATCTGAATCAAATTCCTCATCACTGTCTTCTGGTTCTGCTTTCACTTGGGTGTTGGAGCTGCTGTGCGATGTGCTTTTGCCGATTGTGCTTCTGCTAGTGCCGCCGGCTCTTCTTCGTTTCGGGGATTTGGCGGCTCCTGATCGTCTGCTTGATCCACCAGATAGTCTAACCATTATTTTCTGGTTTTTTTGTTTTCGTTTGGGATTGTCTTACAATTGAAGCACAATTTTAACCGGTATCAGATTATGGCCCTTTATAGACAGTAAAAAGTTTGGTAGGTCTTTAACAGTTTCGTGATAGTTTTGCAATACAGTAGATGATATTTTTAGAATTAGAGCAACAAGTTTTCCTTTCTTTCGTATATGATTTCTCTGGCCTTTATAATGTAATTTACCTTTATTATATCAACTTCTTTAAATTCAATTGCAAAAATTCACCAGACATAAATATGATAGCGAATGACGACAGACGAGTGATTAACTCAATTGGTTGATTCGACTCAATTAGAAAGTTGAATAAGTTATACCCTCGTAAAAACGTGAGATACCGGTTATAAAAGAAGAAAGAAAGTAAAAATGCGAGGATACCAAGGAACCTTCGAGGGAACTGGGGGTGATTGAGTATCTGAATGTTGGTGATTTGCTTCCACTACCAGTCGTTTCTGCCAGCCTTTTTTTTTTTTTTTTTTGCTTTTCTATGTTTTCGTTTCGATTTAGACGCGTTTTTCTGGTGTTTTTTTTTTTGCAGATTTTTTGATTTCCACAATACAGGTATATACTATTAACTGTCACGTGCTCTACTCCCAAGTTCTGCGAAAAACAAACGAATTTAAAGCGGTTTTCTGTTTTTGTCTTTGGCGATGGTGAAAATGAGTGGAAGTGTATCGAATTAATTGGAGATATAGATTGATTTGAGCAGTGCTGATAAATTGACGCGCCTTTTTACTTCCAAAATTTTTGTGTTGACTTTATTACTACAACAAATTTAATCTAAAATTCTGATCTCACAAGACCCCAAAGATGGCCCCACATAAAGAATACCAATACTTTATTATCCAGCTCGGCTCTAAAGTCACTCGAGTGCAATTTGACGCTGTGGCTGCTCTTCATGACGTGCTTCCTTCCAAGACCATAACCATTCCTACAAAAGTGTACCAGCACAGCAATGGCAAACCAAACTATTTTAGTGCCACATCTTCTACCACCGACGATTCTGACGAAGTGAAATTTATTGAAAACGGAATCATCACCAATCATGAAGCTTTCAACTATTTTGTTAAACTTCTGTTTAAATCCATCTTGAAATACAGCATTGAAGATAACACTCAACAATTCTTCCAGACTCTGAGCTTCAATATCAATTTAGTCATTGTTACCTCTTCCGCAGTGTTTGATAATTTTTCCAAGACTAATTTACAATCCTCAATCAATTATTTTTATGAAAACTTGGACCATTTGAATTCCGTATCAGTGCTATCTAACTCGTTAAGTTTGTTGTTTGCATATGGTTCCAATAATGTTAGCACTGCGTTAGTTGTTGATGTGGGTCATGATAAATTGTCCATTCAGCCAATCATTGATTATTTGCCCCTAAGTTATGCTGGTTTAACGTTACCAGTGGGAGCTAATTCCATCAACAAGAGATTGCAAACATTGTTACCACAATTGCTACCATGGCAAATTGAAGATTTGAAAAAATCAGAAATTTATGAAGTGCTAGCAGAGTCAAACAAAACCAGCCAAAACACTGATTTGGATGAAGACGAAATTGATGTTTTGAAGATTGTTAATTCCAATCAGCCAAAAGAGTTGTTATTGGAAAGAGAAAAACATGAAAAAGCCAACAAGGGGAAATCCGGTAATGGTAAAGATCTGTCCTCATCTTCCAAGAAATCAGCTAACAAGCATAATCATGAGCTTGAATATAACAGCTTTATTGACTCACAAGGCAATGAGCATACTATCGGTAAGCAAAGATTTTTGGGTGCTGAGGAACTCATTGACAATATTGATTACTACATCAACTACACTATATCCAAGTATCCTGAGCTCCACAAACGCCAGGAGCTTTGGTCTAACATCATAATCAATGGTGAAATTACTAGCATTAAGGGATTTAAAGAATATTTGACTGAACTGTTACGCAAAAACTACTTAATTACCAACGAAGATCCAAATAACCCTGATGGTAATCCAGAGGCCAAATTTAGAGCAACTACTGCCATTGGCAACGATCCATCAATGATCTTCGCTCAAGCACCAACCAATATTAAACTTTTGAAAAAATTGGAGTATTTCCAAGAATGGAAAGACTCGGATCAACAACAGTTCAATGATTTGACAATATTGGGAGCATTGATTTTCGTTCGGTTGTCCTTTGGGCCTGGAAGTCATCACAATGCTATAAGTAATATTGGCAATGAGTTATACGTGATTAAAAAGGGAGAATTTGAAGAAAATGGGCCAAATTTGATTTGGGATTTGAACCATTAGTCGGTTAGGTGTGTAAGTGAGCTAGTGGGTGGTTGCACTTACGCTTGCTTCTTGTTTCTTTTTGTATTTTCTTCTTTTTCTTTTTACTTGTTAGATTGTGTATTAATTAATTGGTATCTAATTTTTTGTATTGTTCTTTTTTGTTTGCTCTTTTTCTTAAATTTTTTTAAATGTACATTATGGTTTCAAAAGGCATCAATCATTGTGAATTTGCATGGTAAGTTTTTATACGGTCGATTTAATAAGGTACATGGGGTAATCTCTGCTGTTTCATCGCTATTGTTAGTCCTATCTATGGAACAAGATATGTCAAGAAGTGTGATCTTGACTTGACATTCTATGAAATGACAAACGAAGTTGACGCATAAAATCTTGTCTCGAGGCTCAAGTAGAAATTCAAGATTTTCCCAAGACCATCTACAAAGCCGGAAGTGCCTGATTGACGGTACCTTTTTGGGTTCTTGGCTCACAAACTATAGGTTTGTGCTTTCTGCCCATCTGTCCAACAATAAGGAAAAAGACCATATATATGCGTGAAAACAAAAATGTGAAAAGCTACATGCTGCAAGACGAACCGACATGCATGATGACTGTAATGTCTTGAAGCTATAAGCAATATAGAGCAACAGAATGAGATGCAAAATGCAGTAAACCGTTAATTGAATGACTAAATGATTATGCAGTTTGAAGCTATGTAAAGACTGGATATTAAAGCAAAAACAAATGATGACATGTGAATATTAACTAGAAAATTTGGATGAAGAAAAAAAAATAATGATTTTGTGAAACTAAGTGGCAAAGCAATAGAAAAAGAAATGAATGAGAAAGTATTAAAAATCAAGTATAGTAAGAGTATCAATGAGTCAAGAAAAAAGAGAAGGAAACAAAATTAAATGACCAAAAAGCGTGTCAAATATAATAAAAAAAAAATTAATTTCAGCTAAACAGAAAGAAAGCTGGAAAGAAAAACAAACAGCAAAATGTGACGATCAAAAAGTTAAGTCCTCATTTGTGCATGCTCCAAAGACCCAAACTCATCATTATCATTAGTTATCCTCGTTGATGAAGAAAATGATCTTCTAAAAGCCAGCTCATTTGAATCATCATCAACATCGTCATCATCACTTTTTTTCTTCTTGTAATCTTTTTTCTTGTCCTGCTGATGATCACCATCGTCATCGTTACTGAAACTCGTGCTCGTACTGTTTCGCTCTTCTTCAACTCCTCCTGATTCTTCATCATCATCTTGCTTTTGGTCTTGTTCTTTAGCACACCTCTCCACCCATTTGCGGGCCGGCACAACTAAGAAGTTTGCCACGAGCACTTGTTCAGTCTGATAAAGCACCAACGCGGCTAACAATTTACCTAAATTGGCAAAATCGTCACCATATTGTGATGTAGTCAACGCGATACCTAAAGCTGCAGTTTTAGCTGGACATACGAACAACAACGCCACTGCATCAGGCGGACTAAAATAGAATTTGCTCAAGAATCTATGCATCGCGCGATATCCTTTAGAAGAGTTGTTAGCATTTGGTGGTCTATCGACAATGAATTTTTTGATGAAATAATTGCGAGCAAGAAGCATAGCTATTAGCGAAAAAAGTAAATATAAGCCAATATTCAAAAAGAAGATCATGATTATTGAAGCTCCTGGCATCGATGTGAATGCGTCTTGATAGAAGGCAGTGGAAAAACAACTAAACAAGTTGAGTAAAAGGCAAATGCTGCCTATTTTGTTTAATCTAAACTTGGCATTAAATTTGAGCACTTTTTCCGGATTAAGGTTTAATATGCATTGGCCAACAAATAATGGAATAAAAACTGATAGTCCAAGCTGTTTCATTACTCGTTTGTAAAGTTCATTGAAACTAGAGCCTTTAGAAGGATTAGCGAACTCCCAGCTAGGATTGCTGAAATACATTTGCACAAGCAATGGAGACACAAATCCACCAACAAGATTGCCAGCAAAGACAGCAGAAATAGTTTTCTCATAACTTCCTTTAGCCTTTCTTGTCATGATCACATTGGAGGCAACGGTAGTAGGGCTTGTTGAAGTGACAACTGCCCCGGCAAGGATCCATTTGTCAACATGTCTATCATCTTTGGCTGCTTTAATACCACTGCAGATACCAAACATAATAGAACCAGTGATAAGAAACTGCATAGTCATTGCCAAAATATGAGCTCTCCAATCACTCAAATGGGCGAGGAAAATATTCGTACGCATTGAAAGCCCATTTTGCAAAAAAATCAATGCAACTGCACCGTAACCAATGGTATATTCTGCCCTAATAAGCCCACCATGACGAGCAAAATTAGGAAACTCGGCAGCAATGGCAATTAGAATGGCAAGAGCAACATAAAACCATTGAGCAAGGGCGAAGTTGAAAAGATAGTGTGGGAACTTGTACCATTTCAGTTCTTTGTTAACTGTAAAGAAGGGTTTTATCATTCTGGGATAGTTGGTACGATTGACGGTTTGGTATTAATGATTACAGATGCTGATGATTCAAATTATCTAATGTAAGTGTTTTTTTTTTTTTTTCCGTAGTGTTTCACTGAGTATTTCACTGAGTATCCGTTGAATATAATGAAACGTTAGCACTAGTAAAGTTGTGACTGTATCTAGTTTGCATATCTGTCTAATATCAAGATATAGCTAGAGGCTGCTATACAATTTTTAAGTATAACGTCGGTTTGTTCATCGCTGGTGTCTGTTTAGTGTCTTCATGTCTTTATATATCAAATTAAATCGATTTCATCACTTACCGTTCCAGGCAGCCCACGGGCCGATGACCCTCAAGAAAATTCAAATCTAAGGTACTTTGTGCCGTGACGAAAGATCCTTCCGTTCTTGTTTGACCAGCTAACAGCTATCCGGTGCGCGCTATCCGGTGCACTCTATCCGGTGCGTCCCATCTGTTCGGATCTGTGGCACTTGTACCAGAGTGGCCAAAGTAGTAATAAGAACACGGCTGCTGCCCCTTTCTAGTAGTCCTGCTGCAGGACTCATGAAAGTTTCTAGATCTTGACATTAACACGAGGAGTTTTTTTTTTTTTTTTTTACGAACTACAACCAATAGGAAATAAATAATGTACAATCGCTTGTTTGCTCTTGTCATTTCATCATGACTTTGATATGACAATGCACAATTCCGTCTTTGACTGAGAGGTGGAGCGACTTGGTACCTGTTTTAGTATGGTGCTCTTACTCTTGACAGGAAATTTACATGCTGCATCGGGTAGATATATGGCTTATATATTGGATAAGAAATAACATTGGTTCATATGAGCTACACGCCGTTTAATGTTGACCAGTTTTGGCAAACAGAACGATAATTCTCACAGATACATGACTCCAACATACAGCATTTTTTTTTTTTTATTTTTTTTTTTTTGGCATCGGATCATCATACATCAAATATAATAGTAAATTTGTTTAAAGAAAGTTTAATCAAAAGCAGATGAGAATGGAGAAATCTGTTATTGCTAAATGTTATGCGCTTCAAATACAAAATATTTAAATACAGAGTGTAAACTGAATAAAATTGCTTTAATGTTCATAAAAAAGTTCTGAGTAAGCTAATAAAAATAGTCTCTAGAATTTCTTTGCTTCAACATCGCAAAGATTTGTACTGGAGTTGTATTTTAGTAAAGCCTAGCAGCACATTCCGTCATCATATCCTAAAACTAACAACAAACAACAATTTGTGTTGTAAGAAATGTCAATTTTGCGTAGATTTTAAGCAAGCCCTTGTTAGTGTATAGGATATTTGTTAGCCATTACTTGGTTTGCTAACAGTTTCTTGCTGCTAATCCGACTTGTTAATATGAGTGAGTTCCTCAACCAAAAGGCGTTTCTCATATACAGGTCATGAGAGTGACGTTTCGTCAAAATACAATTCAGCAGAACTCAATAAAGGCCTTGCATTCAAAGACTAAGAGACTATTTGTTCAAAATTGTTAGGGCACCATAAATCTTGTACAAACTTTTTTGATATTGAAACTTTTTGAGGTTTGAACTATTTGATGAAACTTGAAGCTCAACTAGCTTAGGCTAACCCAAATTCAAGCAGGGCTCACGACGAGAATAAAATGTAGACAAAATAAGGACGCAATATTTTTTAACCAGTAGCGTTAATGCAACAAAAACATGCCTTTTTGACAGATCATCAATACTAAATCAATTTTGCATCTCCTTCTCTTCTTCTTCCAATGAATTATAAGTATTCTTTGCAAGAATACGGTCCAACTCAGACTTGATGAACTGCACTTTATCTGAGCTAACTAAAAGATTCGTATCATCGAGCTCTTCGATGATTATGTCATGACGCTTGGAATCAATGTCTACAATAAGTGCTTTGATTGAAGGATCGCTATTAATTGAAAATGTGTTAGCTGATATGTTAAACAAGATATGTTAGACTGAGTGGGGAGGAAGTACTTACCATTTCACTAAGTGGCCTTTTACTGCTCTGACCATGATTTCTGTGTAAAGTAGTGACGAATTATAAGTTGATTGTTCTGGTAAATTTCGTATCGTTCTTGCTTCAGCGCCACCATATTGCAAACATCAAATCCATCGCAGTTTCTGCTTCTAGAAATCTATTTGCATTTTTCTGTTGTGTTGCTGCAGGCAGCTGCGCTTTATTCACATACCGCAGCTATGGAATTTCCTATAGAATAGCATGTGCTTGTTTCTCTTTGTAGTGGCGTTATTGTTTTTGAAAGGCTGTTTGGATGAGCCATATTTACAATGTCTTGAGAGCAATTAAGCTTATATCCTTACTTTACATAATGAAGAAGCACTCATATTTTGCAATGCATTGATAGTTCTTGGATTGCCGCTCACGACACTAGCTTAGGCCATACAAACATAAATAGGCCATATTAAATTTCGAATACGGAACAACTTTACTATAATGACATTTCCAAAAATTAAAAAAATCTCATTGTACGGTTTATGAAATAATAAAATTAAAAGCAATTTAATGTAAACGGCAACATTTCAAAACTGCTTCAGGAAGACAGAAGGTGGATGCTAGCAACTTATTAATGTTGAGGCAATATGGCTTTTTTTTTTTTCCAGTATACTCTTCGTCGCCTATTAGTAGTATTTTCGCCTTTTTTTGGATAGAGAAGCTAATAATATTACTACTTTTATGCTGTCGCAGTGAACAAAGATATAAGCACGAAGTTCTAAACTGTGGATGTAAGGGTGTGCGTATATATGCAAGGATGTGCAAAAGCTCGTAACCGCGAATCGATGGAGAAAGAAACAATAAGTTTAAACATTAGTACCAAGGCAGACTATGAGGAGGATGAGCAGATACTGTTAAATTCCAATTGACATTCAGCAACTCTCATAGTATAGTAATTTTCTTTCCATATGCTCATTTTTGGTCTTGCAGGCAGAATCGCTCAGCCAAGAATCACAGCAGCAGCCAGATCATCAACATCACAATGGAGAATTATAAGCGTAAACTATAGTTATCACGTTGATATCCTGAAGAAGGTGACATTAGGAAGCAGATTCTCATCAACCGTACCACCAAATAAAGTTCGCGATAATAGTGTTGATAAGAATGATAATGATGTTGGTAATGGTGGTGGCCGAAGTACTATTATTTCGAACAAAGATATAAATGCAGACCAGCCAACTGAATCGCAAGACATAAAGAACTACAGTCGTAATGAACAATCACAATCCACTAGTAACGACACCAGCAACGGTACAACCTTCTCACGAAATGGCATTCATTTCAGCGATACAAAAGCAACACCAACAGCAACCAATCTTCTAAAATTGGACCGTGATCCACTAAGAGATCTTATTGAGGAGAAAGAACGTGCCTTTAGGCAGCTTGAAATTCAAAAAAATAAAGAAATTGCAGAAGCACAGAGGAAATTGCTCGAAAATAGCCAGAAAAAGACTGCACAGCATCAACATGAAGTTGAGTCTAAAGACGCTGAAAAATTATTGAAGAAGCTTGAGGATGATGCTAGAAAAATAATTCAAGATCAAGCCGAGTTAATTCTGGAAGCCGGTGAGTTGGCAAATATAATAGATGAGAGGAAGAATTTTACATCTGATGAAAGCAGTATCAACTCATCAAATACTGGCGCAATAAAAAATAAGGAACGCCAAGCTCTGCCTTTTGAAAATTTTGATCTAACCCAGTTTGTTCAAACCTATTTTCATGACAAGCCACTCGAGCTTCAACGCAAAGCCCAAGAATCTTTAGCACACTATCGCACCCAAAAACTACAACAATTTGACCAATACTATGAAATCAAAAAAACTCAGCTTTTTGAAAACTTGGGTCTCTTGTCCAACCTTATAAATGATATAACCGGATACACTGAAGTCAACAATGCTAAACAAAACATTGATAAGTTTGAAAAACAAGTCAGTGAAGCACAACAAGTAGTCAAACTACGCAAGCAACAATATAGTGATGCTATAAATACCCGTACTAAAACACAAAAGGACATTAACGAGTTGCTTACGCGGAAACATAGCTGGACGCCTAGTGACTTGGAACATTTTACACATTTGTACCGTGAAGATCATGCTAGTGGACCCATGGTAAAAACTGCAGAAGAAAATTTGGAAAAATCAGAGTTAGCGTTAGAGCAGATCCGAGGTTCACTTGTGAAAGAAATTTCTAAAAAATATCATGAGGAATATCTTTGGAATATTAAGATGCGTGGACTTAGTTCTTGGGTAACTGTTGGGTTAATGGTGCTAAATATTGTAATTTTATTGTTGACGCAAACTTTCTTTGAGCCATTGAAAGTGCAGCGGATTGTGAATAATTTCGAAGAGCGATTCGAACAACGCAAAGAGGAATTAACTGGGGGTGTTGATGAAAAATTGGAAGAAGTAAAAGATTTGATTCTTCAATTGCAGGGAATGAAAAGTAGTCAAAATGTTGACAAAACTAAAGATTCGGATCAGAAGAAGGAACTGCAACAAACCAACGCTACTGCGCACCAAAAGCCTTTGCCTAAAGACGGAGAAGAAGCAAAAGCAAACATTACGGAATATACAATCACATTCCCTCATAATACAATCTTTGGCGCGTTCTGGACATTCACCAAATCTCTCTGGGATGCTATACAAAGACGCGATTTTTCAACAGCAGTGCTACTGCGCAGTTGGAATAAGTTAACCTTTGATTTTCAACAGCTGACAAAATTATTATGGAAGGACACGCGTGCCTTATTATCCAGTAACTTCAGCAAAAATGACATACTTTCCGGCCTCTTCAACAAAAATACTATTGAAAATGAAGAATCCGCCGATTCTGGTTTTGAATATATCAAGACTGAAAGACATGACATGATTACTCTCCTTACTGGAGCTGTTAGCGTAGGTGCCGCTGCTGGATATTTGGTGTCGCTGATGATTCAGTCTTGCAGGTAAAACGAAAATAAGTAAATAAAAGCAAAGAGGAACAAAACTGAGTAGATGACCTGTAAGTAATGTGCTTTTTATATTCTTGTACATCTATAAAAATTCTTAGAACTCGGGCACCGTAATACTGATGATTGGAAAATGAAGCTGTGGCTTCTTAAGTATGTATAACTAAATAAATAATAGTAACCAATTATGGCTGAATAGTCAACTTCAGGAAGCGTTGTAGTAAGAGAGTAAGGTTTACTGAAAGTTCACAAGCTAAATTTTACAGAAGATAAAAGTTATTTTCATATATCAAATAATGCTTTCCAAACAACATTGCACTGTATCAGAATACTGTTTACCGTGAAGAGCAGGAGACATCTTGTAATAGATACTTATTAAATGTCTTGTCTCCTCTTCAAGAGTTAGCTTGTTACGACGCACAAACTGAAAGAAGATTCTTTTCCACATATTAACGAACCAAACCGCAAACGTAGCAGTCAATCTATTACCGGCAAGAGTAAAACTTCAATAAGGAAATATTTCTTTAAAAAAAGAGACATGTTGTTTGTTTAGGTATTTTTGGCAACAACTTATTACAAAGAGTATTTTTTTTTTTTTTTACCTCAAAGCGATAATTCACTAACTATATAGACCTTATAGGACTTTTTTTCTCTCGAATAAAGGAAAAATTACAACCCAAATTTAAAACTTTTTTTTTTGTTCAAGTTGAAAGTTTGTTGACTTTTGAAGAACTACTACTTATGCATGCTGCAAATACTATCATACTCAAACCCCGGAAACACCAAGCACATATGTGATTGTCGTCGTTCTCAGTCCAAGTCAATTTACGGCCGCCGCAGCGCTGCTCATCGATAGCTCATCGCCGCCGGAAATGCGACGGCGGAAGGAAAGGCCCGCAGCGGCTATCAAGTGTCAATTGATTACCGCCAGTACTATAAATAACAAGCATTTTATCGCTGTTGGGAAATTTTTACTGTCAAGCATACACCGCCTCACTACTTTGAATATAATTACTTTGAATACTTTATATTGGTTGCATATACTTTACTGTCATTCACTTATAGCTTTATTTTGATTTGCATGTGTGTTTGTTTGTTTTTTCACCATAAACCCCTCTCCATCCGATAAGCTGCTTTATTTGCTTTTTTGACACATTTCGACTAACTCATCACAGAACACTGTCATCACAATCATTACCGAACAACAACAAAAAAAAAAAAAAAACAGCCGAACAATATAACCAGATAAGCCTATATATCACCAATGGCCGACTACTTACTCACTATTAACGCTGTTAGAGCCAAATCAACTCCGATTTTTGAACTTGCTTTCACTGATTCTCTTACAAACTTTGATTCCCAATTTGATAACAAGGACGGACAACTTGACAGTTGTATTGATTTCATTGTACGATTGATCAAACGCGATTTTGGCACTGATTACAAGCTGATTCCACCACATGGCAGATGGCAACACTTGGAAGCAGGCAAAGATAAACCTAGAGTCAAACAGTTGATTTCGCAATGGCAGAAGGAAGAATCAGAAAATGTTGACCAGTTGGAAATCACCAGAAGATTAATTGATTTGTTTGTGGTATCGGTATTTTTGGATGCTGGTGCAGGTAATGTTTGGAAATATAAAGAACCGAATACTGAAAACGATTACTATAATAGATCAGAAGGGCTTGCAGTGGCTTCATATTATATTTTCGCTAATGGCGAGTTTGCCATTGATGATGAAACCAACAAGCATCAAGTCAATGCTGCTAAGCTTGATAGCGTCACTGAAGTCAAATTTAAGCAGTGGTTACAAGTTGATGACAAGTCTAATCCACTAGCTGGGTTTGATGGTAGATTGGAATTGTTGAAAAATTTGGGTACCGCTCTTAGCTCAAACAATGAAATTTTTGGTGGTGCTGAATATTATAAAGATCCACAAATTTTTACTCAAAGTAACAAGAACAGACCAGGTAACATTGTGGATTACTTGATGAACTTGCCAAACACCAAGAATAATGGCAAAGAATACGAAATAAATTTGACCGATTTGTGGGATGGTCTTATGAAGGGTTTCAATTCGATTTGGAAGTCTAGAATCGAGTTAGAAGGCAAATCTTTAGGCGATGCTTGGTATAGTAAAAGCGCTGAAAAAATTGCTCTCAAGACCAAAGATGTCACAGAGTTAACAGAAGCAGACAAAATTGTGCCTTTTCATAAGCTTACCCAGTGGTTAACTTACTCTTTACTTGTGCCATTGAAGCAGCATGGTAATTTTGTTATCGCTGATGAAAATTTGATGACTGGGTTGCCAGAATATAGAAACGGTGGTCTTTTGCTTGATTTTGGATTATTGACCATTAAGCCAGAAGCTAAGGCCAGAGGCATTGAACTTGCTAAAAAGTTGAACCCATCAATAGCTGAAGTAGATATTATTCCAACATATGTGCCAGATGATGATTTGATTGTTGAATGGAGAAGTTGCACTGTGGGATTCTTGGACTATCTCTTGCCGTTAGTCAACGAAAAGCTAAATATTGCGGGGACCGAAAGTGCTCTCAAATTACCACAACTCATTGAAGCAGGTAGTTGGAAAGCAGGTAGAGAGATAGCAAAGGCCAAGAGACCGCAAACTAGTGGGCCACCAATCAATCTTCATAGCGATGGTACAGTGTTTTGATAAAGTGTTCGCCAAGAGAAATATTGGAAATTTTACATAAAATAAAAATAGTCATATAAAATGCTTATACAAAAAAATTAAACGATATAGATACGCTTTAAAAGACAAGCTACTTAAATCTAGATCCGATCTGATATTTGTAACTAAAAGTGATGTAAACTGTATACTGTCATAAAAAACTGTAAACTATGAACCGTAAACCTGCCAAAATATATGTATGGTATGTTCGGATGTTTTGCTTTAAATTAAAGCTGTGTAGGGATGTTTTAATTGATAATTAGGGGTGTTTTCACCACCTTTACAATCCCAAAACAGAGAAATTATTCCCTTTTCTGCTGCTTTTTGCGGCTATTTGCTGTGTTGTGCTTATCAAAACATGCTCTAACATGCTACTGCACAATAGCGCACCGTTATGCTTTCACGTGCTTCATCACGCAGTATCAGACAGCAACATGTACCTTAGTCCACGGATCCATGCTCTAGTCTGCTCGGTGATACACTTGCCTACACTAGCTCGCATCACACTGGTGGTTATCTTTGGCAAAATGCTTATCTTTGGCACACGTCGGCCAATCGGCGCAGAGATCCGTGCCTATGGTTCCTTTTGCTTTGATGTATATTGGCAGTAAAATTACCTGAGCAGCAGCAACTAGCGGTGTTTTCTGTCTTTTTTTATTTTGCCGAGAAAGATAATGGATTGAGAGTGGCCCTTGATAGGGCATTGATATGAGAATACATGAAGAGTAATAATGGGTCAGTGCACTAAAAGAGAGTTGAAGGGTTTATATATAGATGGTGGACCGACCCTGCTATCGGGATGAACGTTGAATTTTTTATTTTTTTTTTTTTTATTTTTTTTTCGTTTAAGTTGTATTGGTAATTCCTCTTTCCCTTTTTTTTTCCTCTTTTTCTTATTTTTTTAATTCAATTAACTAACTTAATAGTTGTTGAGTTATTCAACGGACTAGTAAAATTGTTCATTGAACAAACGCTCATCGACAATTATCTACACATTATCAAAACATCAAAATGTCAGAACCAACGTACTCTGGCTTGACTGATTCCGGAACCGGTGGCGATGTCATGAAGTACGACTTGAACCAGCCATATGACAAAGCTGACATGGTATGGGTTGCTACTTCTGGCTGCTTAGTCTTTTTTATGGTGGTACCAGGCATTGGTCTTCTTTACAGTGGTCTCGCTAGAAAGAAGCATGCACTTTCCCTTATCTGGGCTTCCGTGATGTGTTCCTGCTTAGTTGTCTTTGAATGGTTCTTTTGGGGTTACTCTTTAACCTTTTCTCATGATGTTAAATCCGGTATGATTGGTTCATTGCAATTTTTCGGTATGATGGATGTCTTGGGAGCACCATCATCCGTCAGTAGTGTTCCTGATATCTTGTTTTGTTTTTTCCAAATGATGTTTGCCATGGTCACCGGGGCATTGATGCTCGGTGGTGCTTGTGAACGAGCAAGATTGGGTCCAATGATGTTGTTTTTGTTTTTGTGGATGACTTTAGTCTACAATTTCGTTGCATGTTGGACATGGAACGCCGAAGGTTGGTTGGCCAAGTTAGGTGCTTTGGATTTTGCCGGTGGTGGTCCAGTGCACCAAGCTTCCGGGATTAGTGCTTTAGCTTACGCTTTGATTTTGGGTAAAAGAAATGATCCAACCGTTACTGCCTTGCCAAAATACAAACCGCATAGTGTTTCTAGTATTGTTTTGGGAACTGTATTTTTGTGGTTTGGCTGGTTAGGCTTCAATGGCGGTAGCGGCGGTACTGCTACAATCAAAGCATGGTACGCTTGTATGAACACTATGCTTGCTGCTGCAACTGCAGGTTTAACTTGGTTGTTTGTTGATTATTTCAGATGTGGCCGTCGTTGGACTACTGCTGGTATGTGTATGGGTGTCATTGCTGGTCTCGTTGGTATTACTCCAGCCGCTGGGTTTGTTCCAATTTATTTTGCCGTGCCAATTGGTGTCATTTGTGCCATTGCTTGCAACTATGCCGTGGATATTAAAAACTTTTTGAAAATTGATGACGGTATGGATGTTTTTTCATTACATGCAGTTGGTGGATTCACTGGTAGTTGTTTAACTGGTCTTTTTACTGCTGATTACATAGCTGCCACTGATGGTTCTGTGGCTGAAGATCCTGATAATGCTATTGACGGTGGCTGGCTTAATCATCATTACAAGCAACTTGGTTATCAATTAGCTGCTTGTGTTTCTATCTTGTTGTGGGCTTTTGTTATGACCAGTATTATTTTGCTTGTTATGGACAGAATCCCATTCTTGAAATTGAGACTCAGTGAAGAAGAAGAAGAAATGGGTACGGATGCTTGTCAAATTGGAGAGTTTATTTCATTATCTGATGAACAAATTTATATTCCTGAACCAGTCAGAAGTATCAAGAGTAGAAACTCAGTGGCTGCTGCTCACACTGCTGCTGCTGAAGAAACTGCTTCGGATGAAAAAGGAGCTGAAACTCAAAATGCAGCCACTAACGTTTGAAATAAACTGTCATTATTAACTTTTTTTTATTACTACTATACTTCTTCTTCAATTTGTCCACCTAATTTACTTGTTTAATTTTATTTGCTTAGTTGCTTTTTGATTTTTTTTTTTCTTTTTTTTTTTGCTTCTGCTCCTAATTATTGGATCCTTACGACTGCCTTTGTTTCATAGATTTTTATTTTTGTCTAGTCTATCTCTCTTCACAAGTTTGAAATTTGATGTTTAATGTTATGCTTATCCTCTACCCAAGAAACGTTGTACTTTGAACCAATTTAGTTTAGAAGAATCCAATTATTGAATTAAAAAACCCAATGGGTATCATTTCCACAAAGCTCGTTAAATCGCAGCTTTCTCAGCAAGCAGCGCAATCTCAAGAGTTGCCAGATTTCACTTTTACACTCAAAAGAAAGCAACTATATGTAGAGGTATATCACAAGAAACATACTCTTTATAATATGCCTTATTGTACCTATATACTGGGCTCTTGCTTTTGTATGTTATATGTACTGCTTCAAGTCCTAAACAAAGCAAAGTGTTGCATATATGCTACCGATGCAAGAAAATCAATAATAAGCAGCAACGTAGTAGGGCTAATTGGTAGATCAAGCTATGATGTATTAACTAAGTAAAACTAAATAGATAAATTGCGGTCGCTTCTGATTAAATATTTAATTTCAAGTAGTGTCGTAGTAAATTTATGGCCATTACTTCCCTAAAAGGGAAGTTACAGTGGTGTTTCGAAAGAGAATTAAATGGGCTATTCATAGACTTATGTTACAAGCAATTACCATTGTAGTAGCCTATCCCGCTTTGGGACGAAATCTACAATATGCTAACAAAACTTTTCACAGCTCAAGTGAGACGAGGTTTGGCGCGAGCCACTTTAACTGGTCCCTTTTATTTACCAACAAATTGTATTTAGTCAATAAGTCAGTCAGTCATTTCATGCCAGCCATTTATTCGTTCATGCATGTTATGCATGCTATGCAAGGCAACATGTCCTGAACCGGCAATGTCATCTCGATATATCTTCAAGATAAGAATTTTTGAAACGGATGCTTCCAATGTGCTTTATTTTAAAAAATAAAAACTGCCGCAGTCTTGCAAATTGATATAGTGGTCCTTCCGCTGCAGACACCAATGATATATTTCACCATGTTTCATCATGCACAACTAGCAAATTGACCACGAAAGTATTAAAAACCTTGTTTTTATTGGGGGACCAAGTAGCCGCAGTGATCATTAATCAAAATAGTTACTGTCCCAAATCAGGACTTTGTGAGCTTGTCTGTATACAACTTGTTCACAGAGTTTTTGTTTAGCAAGATGATTGTGTGGATGGCACTGCAAAGCAAACATATACGTAACATTTTCAAAGTTTTGCCAATGTTGAAAAATTTGACTAAACCAGTGGATAATGAATAACTGACAGCCGATAGAAATTTGACTGGCCTCAACAAATTTTTCGGGGCAAAGAAGTGAAGAAAGGAGAGACAACACCACTTTTTATGTTTGTTCCACCTTCCTCAAACATTTTGTGTTGGTTTTTCATTGAATATCCAAATCACAGCTGAGCTCAACTAAGCCAAGGAAATAGGAAAGTGCTATAACAAATAAGCGGGCTTTATTTAAATTAGCTGGGTGGAGCACCTCCCTTCTCTGAATCTTGACACATAAACTAAAATCACCTCTATCTTCACCAATATTACTCTAATACGCAAAAAACACACACCACACCACACTTGTGGTCAGTACTTCACCCTCACCCTCACTACATACTGATACTCTGCGCGAATTAAGAAAAATTTTCCAAATCATTTTTAACTGATATTTATAACATAGCATATAAAAATGAAAAACAAGTAGCCAAATAGAAAAAAAAATAAAAGGTATAACAGCTGAGTGCAATCATAAATCGAAACAAATCATTTTAAAGCATAAAGATTATCTTGAAACATAAATCAACAAATCGGAATACATACGTATTCCAAGGACATGCATGCATCGTGAATAAAAATTTACTTAGAGCAAAATTGTTATTCTTTGACAAACAATGCAGCAGCACCCATACCACTACCAATGCACATACTAGTAACCCCCAATTGACCCGCCTGCAATTCATTCAACACAGTAGCTACCAATCTAGCCCCAGTGCAACCCAATGGATGACCCAACGCAATAGCCCCACCTTTAGGATTGACTTTTTCTTTAGGAATACCAACGCTTTCGATTGAATAAAGACATTGAGCTGCAAAAGCTTCATTAATCTCAAATACGTTCACATCTTCATGTGTCAAATTAAGAGAAGTAAGTAATTTAGGAATTGCGTAAGCTGGACCGACTCCCATGATTTCTGGTGGTACACCGACAACTTGAGTAGCAACATATTTACCAACAATTGGTAAACTGAGTTGTTCAGCAACATCTCTTCTTGCCAAGAGAACAATAGCGGCACCGTCAGAAACTTGAGACGAGTTACCTGCATGTGTAGTACCATCTTTTTTGAATGCTGGTCTAAGTTTGGATAACACATCATAGTTGGTACCTTTACGGACCCCTTCATCTTGACTGACGTATTTGACTTCTCCGGTTTTTGGATCTTTTACTGGAATTGGAATGATTTCATCTTGAAAAGCACCACTGGCGATGGCTTTACCTGCCTTTTCATAAGATTTAGCAGCAAAACGGTCTTGAGTTTCACGATCAATACCGAATTTCGCAGCAACGTTTTCATTGGTAATACCCATTGGGATCAAACATTTTTCAGCTTCAGGGGATTGATCAAGTAAGAAATCGCTAATTTTTGGTAATCCTCTAGTGCCAAAATATTGTGTCATACTTTCTGAACCAGCAGCAAGACCGATATTAATTTGGCCAGCTTTTATTTGGTTAGCAATGTGATTAACGGACATTAATCCGGAAGAACATTGACGATTGATACCAATGAATGGAACTTGGTATGGTACACCAGCGGCTAAGGTGGCAGCACGGTGCTCGTTGGAACCAGCCCCTGGAGCTAAAACGTTACCGCAAGCAATATCCTCAATTTTGCTGAAATCAATGACGCCCTTCTTTTTGAATTCATTAAGCAAATGGAAAAGTAGATCCTCAGAGTGAAAGTCTTTGAAAGAACCTTTGAAGCCCTTAGCAATCGGGGTTCTGTAAGCAGCTATCACCACCACATCGTCTGGGTTCTTTGACTTGATTGATTGAAGACTGCTGGAGTCCTTACTGGAGCCGGTTAAGTGGCTAGAGATCTGTGCTAAACGTTCCATATTTGATTTATGATTTTATGAGGTATACACTGTGAGTTGAGTAAGTAATTGAGGAGATATAATACAGAACAGGAAGAGGCCAAGTTGTGATAAAATGCACCAACCTTCAAACAAGACACGAAGATCAAAGATCAAAGATCAAATCAGGGCCTCGTGGACTCTTATAAATAAGCCAGCGGCAATCGACTAATCGGCAACGGGCCCTCGGCCCCAAGTACTAAACCAGAATGCCCCGCCCATGTGATGCTGTCACTCGAAAATTTTGAAAATTCACGAAAATGCCTAGAGCTCCCGGATACGGCAGCTGCTGGCGGTGGGGAGAATGGGAGTGCGAATAGTATTTGTGGTGCGTCCTTAGTGTAATATATATTGACAGTGCCACAGAAATCATAGATGATTAGCCTATACAAGCAGAAGTTGATGAGAGATACTCTACTATTTTTTTTTTACTATCGCCGCGCTAAGCTATACTTCCAGAGCACTATACTAGGTGACGGATAGTCAGAGAATCAAACTATAATATCTGTAATTTGCCTTAAATTACACAGCCTGTAGACTGACTATGTTATATCAAGGTAAGCTGGGCCGAAGCTTCACATTCGTTTCTGTCACATGACGAAGCACCTGATAAGATCTCACATGATGACGAAACGCCAGTGGCTGGCAGCAGCCAGCGATGAGATGACTTATGTCATTTCTAGCACTTATTGTCTTGGGCATTGTACTACTGTAATCTCTAAAGTAGGGCTGGTTGTCTACTGCCAGGAACATATCATCATCGTTATAGCAAGCAAGCATTTGACAGATGCTAGATGCAATTGTCAATCAAACTGTCATTAACGTGCTCATTGATGATCCACGGACCCGTGGATCCAAGATGTGTCAATTGCAAACAAGTTGTAAATAGTGCCAATTGAACCACTAAAATAGCATGGCCCATAGTTTGTTTGTTTGCTTTAAAAAAAAAAAAA
>JXWR01000537.1_pt1 | contig 31251 bp, 12 predicted proteins | sample 315541 | NCBI WGS metagenome assembly JXWR01 (sample SAMN03273951, study PRJNA271842) | soil metagenome | isolation source: rice field ambient CO2 | place: India: CRRI Experimental farm Cuttack,Odisha-753006 | collected 2013-12-17
GATAGACTCGTTCACCGCGTTGAGGCAAGGGAAGGCCGTATTAATTGTCGTACAATTTTTTTTTTAAAAAAAAGAAAAATAAACCTTCTAAAATCCAGGAAATTGTGACAATAGCTATCTATCAAATGGCTGACGCCATTACCTTCAACAGAAGCCGTTATTATTCTATGTGTATTTTAATCACGTGAATTACGCATAAATATACAGCGATGATCTGAAAGGAAAAAAAAAAAGTTTTGAAATATGTCACATCAATATATTGACACCCGTAATTTTTTTTTTTTTTCCACACACATTTATCAAATAACTTCTCCAAGAATAGCCAATAAAAAGTAATTTTTTACCAGAGATCAAGTTGGCCGCATGGTCTAGAGGTATGATTCTCGCTTTGGGTAGCGAGCTCGGGAAAACACGAGCTTACCGAACATGTGAGAGGTCCAGGGTTCAATTCCCTGTGTGGCCCAACTTTTTTTAGCAATCAATCTGTTTACAGTAGATTTGTTTCATCTTTTTGTTTCCCAAATGTAATAGTTGAACTATACTGTACATACTATATACATAAGTTTATAGTTTTTCTCAATTATATGTATAGATTGTAAATTGATCTTGTATGTAAAAAATCATATTGTCTTTATAAACGTAAAAAGCTACAAGTGTCGCTGTTGCTTTCTTCTTACTCTAGTATATAGTGAGATGGTATAATTATGGATTAGATTCACATTGGTATCTCAAGAGAAACTCTTTTTTTGATTTTTTAGGAAATTGTTCTAATAATATTTGGCTTACCTTTCTTAGCTTGGAGTTAACAATCTTCTAGTTTTGTTGATATACATTGTTATTATTATTACAGATAATGCTTTCCCAAATTTAAACTATTTGCGTATGTCCCTATGAGGTGTGTCATCTGTACTAAAAAGAAAAAAGGGTTTTAATTATTTTTGATACCTGAAAAGTACAAATTCCAAACAAACCAATGGTGCTTTTTTCTGATAAAATGTCTAACAGCGCAAGCAATATGGAAAAAAACTACATCCGAGAAAAAAGTTGAATGGGGAGAGTCCCGTTCCGGTGCTGCAAGAGAAATAATTCAAATCGATAACTACCTAATTTTTCAAAAGAGACACTCTTGTCATAGGCAAGATAAGGACTTTAATTGGAAAGCCATTCAAATTTCTATTCTTATTCACTACATCATCGCGCTAAAGAACTAGATAACACAACGTTGTTAGTGAGTGAAAGATGGTATTAAAGTGAGATTCTTTCTATTTTTTGTTGACAACAACGATAAAGAGTCGAAGTTTTGTTATTTATTTATTTGATAACTACAAAAGGGGATCCATTACACGTAATCTTTATTTCCAAATTAAAAATTCATATAATGTTTCTTGCACAGAAAAAGTGTTATTGCTATCACTAAAATATAGTTCAATGTTTTATTTAAAGCCTAAGCATTTTTCAAATTTTTTCTAGCAATTGAAGCAATTCTGTCACCTAAACTTAATGCTAATCCTTGACCCTTAGATCTGATTCTGACATGACCCAAAATTGGACCGTCCTTAATTTTTTCAATACATAAGTTAGCCAATGCATCTTCACCAAAGCTGGATTTTGAGTACAAGTTGGCACTCAAAAATTGGCAATCCTTATCACCAATAACTGCACCAGGGGTCAAGCAGTTCATGTTGGTGTTTTTCAACAACAAGTTCAAATATTCTGACAAAGAGCTAATGGTGGATGATTTGATAACAATTTTGTTTTCCCATTCAAATTCATTCCACATCTTACGGAATTGAGATTCAGTACAGCTAGATGGCTTAATATAGTCCATTATATCAATGTGAACATCATTCAAAATAACAATGGTTTGATCAGTAGCATGATGACCATCATATAAAATGTTACCAAAAATGACCCCAGTATCAGCACTGGTAACTTTAATGGTGGTACTGACACGGTGAAATCCATGAGCGGCAATGTTGGCACTTTGTGGCTTATCAACAACTTTTAAGTCGCCCAAGGTGGCAAATTCAACCGACAAGTTTCTAAGAGTAGCACTGGTTTGGTTAACAATAAGCACATCTAAAACGACATCAAACTGATGGACTTTGATGTATCCTTCAGCATAAACAGGGTCAGAAAAACCGGTTAGTGGAATGATTTTGTTCAATCTGGATGCAAGTTTCTCCTTCTTTGATGCTAAACTAGCAGATGCGTTTTTATTAATCGCTTCCAAATCATCGTCATCATTGAAAGCACCAGAGTTCAATGCATTACTGCTCTTTGGGAAAACTCTAAAGTTAATAAGTTCATCCACATTGTTAACAATCTCTTTACTGACTTGGCTTACACCATTGTCTGCTTTCTTTTTGTCAGATTCTTCAAGCTGTGCTTCGAATGCTTTTTTGGTGTCATCAAGGAAACCTTCAGCAACTATTTGTTTTTGATCAGCAGCAGTTTCGTAATCTTCTACTAAATATCTAACGTAAGACAAAATTCTTTCAGCAGAGTCTTCGTCAATGTTTTCTTTCACGATATCAGATTCACCAACTCTTAGGATCGACACCATAATCAAAACAGCTTCAGCTTTCAATACATTCAAAATTTTATGATTGGTAGAAAGCTTATTAAATCTCAATATTAACTTGAGCAAAGTGGAAGACAAAATGGAGCCCAAGTAGAAATCCCCATTGAGAATAAGTTTTCTAATTGGCGGTTGATGATCATCCTCATCTTTGTTGATTTTGACTTCCTTGGTGGTCAATGCGTTTTCTGTAGCATAAGTACCGTCAGGTAAAACCACCGGACCAGCCTTCTTCTTGACCTCACCATTGTCACCATTAGCTTGTTCGCTTTCTTTATTTTCTTCTTCGTCTTCTGGTCTAGCAAGTTTTCTCTTCTCACTAGCTAATATAGGCAATTCACCAATATTTGATCTGATAAATCTCCAAGAATCCTGAATGTTTCTTTCAGTCAAAGCGTATTCACCAATAATCCAAAGAGAACCTCTCAAAACTTTACCACTTTTCACATTGGCCAATGAGTTAATTAATTTAACTAAAATTGTTTCTCTCTTGGTTGGGAATTTTTCAATGATTTCTTTAATAAAAGTGATGATATCGTAAGCAGATTGAGAGTTCAATTGGTTAAGAGAATCGAGTAACAAATCAATGACTTCAATAGAAACGTCAATAAAGTTAATAGAAATCTTGTTTATCGTGTGAATCAACAACTGTTTGTATTCATTTGACTTGTCAGCACTTGATTCTTCGTCAATAGCTAAAACTTTCACCAATTCTTTTTTGAAAAACTTGATAACATTATCAACATTTTTGGAGTTAACCAATTCCAAAATCAAACTCAAAGTTTTCTTCTTAACATCCAAATCAGTAGATGATAAGATTCTCAACAAGTCCAACACAGAATCTTGAAAAATACCCGGATTCTTCTTATTTAAGTCAACAATTCTTGACAAGCAAATTAACTTAACATTGTTGTCCGATTCTTTAATTGCCAACTCAATAAACTTATTACCAGCGGCTAAGAAAACGTCATCATCGTTAGCTAAAAGGGTTAATGTCAACGCGGATTCATAAACAACAGAAGAAGAGCTAGAATCCAAAAGTTCAACAATCAAGTTCAAATATTGCTGTTTCAATTGGCCTGGAGCAAATTTCAAATCTTTTCTAATGAACTCAATAAATGCTAATTGTAACATAGCATCCAAAGAAGTAAGCGAATTCAAGTTTTCTTGAATATATGCCAAAGCGGCATCTCTGTTCAAGTCTCCCAAAGCCACAAAAGTGTTTCTTTTGGCAATTGGGTCACTTTCAACCGTCAAACATTGAGCAAGGATTTCTGGTGCATCAGGAATCAAATCTGGATTCAATTTGTAAATGGAATGAATGGCAAAGACACAGTTTTTTCTGACGTAAGCGTGTCTATTTTCTAAGCAGACAATCACGGTTGGGATCAAAGGTTCCAATAATTCAGATTCTTTCAACTTAGTCAAGAACTTCAAAGTATTGCCTTTAATGAATTCATTTGGATGCTGTAAGTCATTTCTGATAGCATTACACACTAAAATCATTTCGTGTCTTAATTTGCCCTCTGAGTCCAATTTTGGAACGATTTCCCAATACACATAAAGTAATTTCTTGAGGGTTTTGTTTCTCGATGGCATAACATATCTAATGACATGCATCAACAACTCAGACATCTGATTACCATTCAACATGGTGATCAAAATTCTTTTCATTGCATCAATCTTCACCTCATCTTTTGGCTTCTCGAGTAATGTCTTGAACTCTTGAACAGAGGTCTTTGTAGGATCTGTATCAAAGATCAAAGTATAGGCAACGTCAGCGGACATGATTGTGTTAATGTGCCTATTAACTTAACAAATGGTTTCCTTCTCTTAATTTAGTAGCTTAGATTTAGCCTTCAGTTGATATAACCTGAATAAGATAAAAGAAATTAGGATAACTTGTTTTGCTGTTGTATGGGCAGTTGCTTTCGTTACTCTCTCCGCGGCCTGTCAATGGTTAAACAGCGCTTATGAAATTCTCGTCCGCTTCTCTTTTTCACTCTTTCGTGTTCAAAACTTCGGGCCCAGAAAACATCCATACACCAGTGACAGACTGAGGTACGGATGTAAGTATAGACCACGCACTATACTATAGTGATGATTAGAAGTAAGTTTAATTACGTTCTATATTTGTTCTACACAATTGGCTAAAACAAAAATATCCTACCACCATAATAATAATAATTAATAATACATAAATAGGTTAGCTATAATATCACCACCACGAGATACAAAGACAAGACATAAAACAAAGGTTAAAAAAAAAAGAATAGCACTAGCCACTCGACTAACACAGAAAGGAAGTTAGCATGATTTAGTCCTTCTTTTCAAAGTAATCAGTCATTTCTTGATCCAATTCGTCGAGAGTCTTCTTTCCTTTCTTACCGGCTTTGCCTGGCTTACCGCCTTTAGCAGTTTTTTTGTTGTTTGGTCTTGGCTTATTAGCTTTAACGTTCAAAGATTTTGGAGCAGCGCTATTATAGTTAGTAAAATTTGTACCTATAGAAGGTGAGAAAAATGAAAAATCAGAAGAGACATTACTTACTTAGCTTGGATTCTGGAGGCCAATGGTTTCTTGGTAGGGTCCAAAATCAATTCAATTTTCAAATTGCTTTTACCACCATCAATAGGGGCCCCGTTGTACTTGGTGACAGCTCTTTGAGCAGCAGAAGCGGTCTTGAATATAATGGTAGCAATACCTTTGGATTGGCCTTTTTCGTTGTAACTCAAAGCAACAGTATGGATACCACCAACTTGGTTTTGGAAAAATTCCTAAAAAGATTAATGGTTAATATTCTGAGCTCAACAATATTTTAAATTGAGGGATTCCCTTTCGTATGATATAGTTCAACCATAAGTATTTCATTGCCAAAATTAAGTACGAAATTGAGTAAAAATCAAAATTTTCCTTATGAGCTTGGTTGCGATAAAAATTAGAAATATTCTATAAGCTTTCTTGATTGCTGGCATGGTGTACTTGGTTTCACTGGGAGAAGCTAGTCTAAAAAGAAAATAAAAAGCTGTAAACACTTTTCTATTAAACTTTGACATTGCTTGTGTATCACACGGAAAATCTCGACTAAGATTTAGCAGAAGTTCAAGCATGACGCAGTTGAATGTGCTGATAAGCTAATTCGCTTTTCGCATTGAAAAAGACAGACACTTAATCTTAAAGCAGCTAATCAAATTCACTAACTTAGCAACTTGTAACATATTGTGCTTAACCTCGTACACACACGTAGCAATCAAAGCACAGTAGCATATAGACATAAAAGCGAGAATGAGAGAAACACAATTGGCGTAATAACCACTGTTGTTTGAAGTGACCATTAACATGCCCTCATTCCGTAAAAAGCATTAAAGCTTTTGCAAGGGTATTGATACACTCCAGCTCACACTCGCTTTGAATAAACCGAAAAGGGAACGCAGCAAATGACGTGAAACAAAAACAAAACATACTTTAATAGCATCTTGCTTGATGTCTCTTGGCTGTACAAAGTATTACTGTTAGTATAATAGTTTCTTCACAATTTCAATTAGTCAGCAGTAGATGAGAGTCTATCATGATTAAGAAGAAATATCATCGACACAATGATATTCAAACTGAAGTGTCTCTTGATCTTGGCTGGGTAGGTAGAAAACGCGAGGCGGAAAAAATAATCACTAGTTGAAACAAAATTGATAATCTGGACAACAAGATTCAACAGAACTAGCGAGTACTATCTTCTTAAAATCCTTTGGAAGAATGACACATCTCGAACCGGTAAAGATTAAAAACCAACAAAGCAACACTTGTACTTGAAAAGGTAGGAGTGCGTATTCTGATGGTTTGTAATAAATGTGATTCTGCTATGCAGTGTCTGCTGTTTAACATTAATTATTGTAAACTGTTGCCAAACACCGGCGCTTGTAAAAAGGCATTCTTTCATTATTTGCCCCCGCGCTCTCCAATTATGAAGGACAAATTTCCTTCATCGCGCCAGACCCATTGAACCAAGCAAAAAAAAGCCTTTTTTTCAATTAACACAATCAGCGAATATTATCGCAAATTCGAGGCTAATTCATAGATACGAGACCTAGAGTGTCTTAGGTATAAATAGCCATGTTCCACATTGTTCTTTCTCCTTATATCTATTTTCAATCATGATAGATCTTTCAAACTACTTTCTTCAAGAAGCACATACTAATCCATAGACAACAGCTTTAGTGGCACTAGAAGCATCAATAACTTTACCGCCAGCGACGGCAGCAACTGGGGCGGCAGCTTTCTTCACGCCTGGACGTGGTCTGTGAGAAGTTTTGCCAACTTTAGCGCTCTTTGCACCGACCTTCTTTCTCAAACCTCCCTTCTTAACTCCTGGTTTGGAAGAGATGATTTCGTCAAGAGATTTATCTAAAGAAGCAGACATATTGTAATGAATTATTTTATGGTAATTATTTCGTTAGTGATATTATTGTTAGGGAGCAAGTGATAAGTGGCAACGCTTGTATAAAAACATGAAAAGAAAAATAACGCAAAAAATTACGAAAAATAAAGTGGGCTGGTGTTCCTGTTTTCAAATTTCGTGAATTTCGGCGCTGGGCGCCGTCGTGGTCTTTCCAGTCTCCGCCTTGTCTGCACTATGACCCGGCCAATATATACTATAGGACGGGTATTATATATGAAACTACACTATTGCTAAATGCACAATGTATAATGTGCCGTATGCTCGTCCCATATGACGAGTGTTATTAGAGTTTAAACGAATACTACAAGGGAAGGCAAAAGAAGAAAGTGATGGTATTAAAGATAAGCATAGAGAAAGAAGTTAAACAAAGACAGATGTAAAACGAAGAGCACCTAATAGAGTGTGGTTCGTCTATTGGGCATTGGAGAAGACAGAAAGTCTCGATAATTAGTGCGACCAAAGCTAGATCCTATCGATTGTCTATTTTTGATATTAGACTTGAGCAACAGCCTATCCATGTTAGCCATGTCATACTGGTCGTCTAACTTAAAAGTTTGGAACTCATGAGTTTTCAAGTTTGGTGCGCCAACTTGCACTGACTGGTCCGAATATGGGCCCCGGGTAGCATCAATTGACACATCAACATGTCTCTTGGACAACCGCGGCTTTATAAATTTGTGATCATATTCATTAAGTGTTTCTGACAATATGAGCTGACGGTCTTTCACTAATACTAAAAATTTTTGGAAAATTAAATAGTACAAAAACGTTGACAATAGTACCAGGAAGAAGAAACTGAATATGGTTACGGTGTGCAACGAATAGTAGTACAATATATGAATTGGTGAGAATGTGGCAAGTATCATCAATTGAAATCTTGAAGGTTCCCAAACATCCAATTGCCAAACAAAATTCTTCGATCTATTGACGGCATCGCCACCCACTGCTCTTCTTGATGTATTTAATACGGCTCGTACTATTTTGCGCACAATTGACACTTCCTCATTATCATTATTGTAGTATTCAGGATTGACTTCCGCTTTGTATGCGCTGGGTGTGTTTGGATCAAAATCAGGGCCTCTAATAAACAAACTGTATGTTCTCGTACTTTGAACAAATAAAAGGTAGCTACTAACAAAGCTGAGAGTTGTCAATAGCGTACCAATACCATTAAATAACCAATTGAAAAAAACTTGAATTGCGGAGGAATGCACACCAGTGTTATTGTTTAATAATTTTGATGTAGGCAATCCTTTAGATGTGTCGAACAAATCTCCGTGATAGTAACTTGCATCAAGAGCCCCCTTATGCTTGTTATTGCTAGTTTGATAGCATCTAGTGGCAAATAAAAGAACGTTTAAGGTGATTCCCACTGGGATCAAGTACTCGTCGCTATGTGCATCCCAATCAATCAAGCTGAACTTCTCATTGAGGAGCAAGTAAAGGTCAAACGGATAGGAAGCTAGCTTGGCTTTCAAACCTTGCTTTCTGATTATTGCCATATTGTTTCTTTCTCTAATGCTAAATATATAGAAATTTTGGGTCGCATGGAGGATGCCTGTCAAATTGAACAGTCTAGATATAAAAGCTTAAATACTTTTTTTTTAAAAAAAAAAAAAGTTTTGTAAACACGATGAGCATGCAAGGTGACGTGAGTACGTGACTTGCGCATATGATTACATAATAATATCTCTTTATACATGTTCAAGCTTGTCTTTTTTTAAAGTAAAACATGGCAGGATGCTATAGACTTTTTTATCTGTACAAAACAGAACTTTTCATCAACCTAGTCTTCTGGCTTTTGAGCCTATTAAGAGAGCTCAAAGCTAAAACTTCGCGAAGATCTAGATTACATATGAGTGCGCTTATGTTAAGTTCAAAGGACATTTAGCTATACAATATAAAAAAAAAGCTCATGAGAAATTAACTTACATGAAGCCAGTATACAACTAACATCAAAAACTCTTATACAGTAGAAAAAAAGTATTAGCGAAATTATCCAACTTAAGTAAGAGCGCCCATTCTTCTGTTATGGCCATTATCGTTGTCTATATCAATCACAAGGAAGGTTACCAAGAACAGTTTATGTTGCTAATGTCACGGTCTCTTGCCATCTCTTCAGATCAGCGCAAATCGCCTTAGGCAAATATGACACTCTCTTTGTTGATATTGTAGTCTGGCTAAACACCCCATATTTTTTTCTTATCAGATAATCAACTCAATGCTGCATCACGTAACGTTGATCTGTTTTGAGCGTAGTTTTGACGCAGTATGATTGTTTATTATTTATGAGTGCCAACAATGACACCAGCTATTGCAACCAGCCATGATGTCATTGGCAATCAAAACAAGTAATTTGAACTCTTTTCATTGCTTTACAGAACTCACGTATGATTGCGTTACAATTTGGCGATAGAATTGTAACTTTGCAGCTACAGCTTTTTTGTTAGACTTTAAACAGTGTCACAGTTGATCTGTGCCCGAAACGGAAAGCGCTTTTCTGACCTAATGAGGTTCTGCCAAAGGCAGAGAGCCATGTGCCATATAATCTAGTACCAACTATCCTGGTGAATGGCTTCCCACAATGTCGGTTTCTCCATGGGTTTGAAGGCCCGTATTGGAGCTCTTAAAACACAATGTTGATTTATTCCACAAATATCACCACTTCGCCAATTCTTTGGACAAATTTTCAGCATCCAATGCACATTTTTCCCGCATATAAAATATTGAGCAATCTTTATTTGAACAAATAACTTCCTGAGTTAATGAACCTTGACATCTTTGGCATTGAGTCCATAATCTAGCAAATTTCTCTTGTAGTGCATCTTGCTCAGCTAGCTGTTCGGCATAAATTTCATCGGCTCTATCTATACAATTTTCACATAACACACCATCATTGCCCTTTATGGGCGATTTGCACACTTTACAAGTGTTCACTTTTTTGGCAAATCTCATTAACCCGCCCATGCTGGAGGACTTAGCCATTGTGACCTTTCTAGTATGAGCTCCGGCAAGCAAACCGTTTGCTTTGCTTTCACCAATCATTGGCTCAAAGATACGAAGCAATGGTTTGGACAACTGATTTGATAAATAATAGGTGGAGTCAACAGAAAGCCCATTTCTTAAAACATATAACGGATCTTCAGCCTTCATGTATGCCGGTACTTTTTCGCCCTTTTTGATAATCACATAAGGAACTCTATCACCGACATTTGGTGCTGAGCCTGGATCTCTCTCATACATTCTTTTGGCAAGTTCCGAATGTGCTTGTTTGGCACTATATTCAGCAGCTAATTGTTTGGTAATAATTAATTCACTGATATCAACTTTATTGTTTAACAAGTCACTAATCATTTTCTTCACAAAATTCTCTGCTCCCTCGACATCTCTATCAATAAGTGCAAGTTCCAACACTTTGGTAATAACATTTGATGCAAATTTGCAGTTATCTCTTCTAACAGTTTCCAAACCTTTAGTATCCATCTTGTCATATTTTTTGGTATTGGTCCAATATAACCCAGCATATCGTTTTTTACTGATAAGCAAATATGGAAAGTAAACTTTTTCGAATTCCAATTTAATTGGGTTGGGGAAAATTGTTGATACCAAATCCGCAGCTTCTTCACCCATTTTCATGCACGTTTCCAAATCTTCATAACCAAATTTTACCATAACAGAATCGGTATCACCATAAATAACGACTGAGTCGTATTTGTAACCGTTTTTGATGTTATACGTGCTCATAACTTTTTCTTTAGCTTGTTCAATCATTGTTCTACCATACCCAGTAACCGATGAGGAAACTTGCAAACATGGCAATTTGCCAATAGTGGCACCAGTGAAACCATATACGGAATTGGCAGAAATTTTTAATGCTAATTGTCTACCATTCAATACACTTTTCTTGAACTCATCAGGTTCATTCTTCATATCCTTTTTCGCTTGCTTTCTTGCAGCTAGCAATTCCTGCAAGATTTCCGGCAAAATACCCTTTCTCTTCTGATTCTTTACAAATAAATCGCCAGTTGGAGTTTCTTCATAATCCACATCCTTCACCAAATTGAAATTTTTCACAGCTTGCTTGGTCAACAATGTACTATAACAAAGATTATGCGCCATCATAATTGACGGATATAAGGACGCAAAATCCAACGTGGCAATAGGAACGCCATAATACCCTCTTATTGGCTCAATAACAGTGGCACCTTCATATTGGTCGTCACTGCCACCTTGATTGGGAAGATTGGGTATCACTAAGTCATGTTCAAGACATTTTCTGAATAGCTGAGAAATGACCTTAATTTGTTGTCCTCTAGTAAGCAAGTAACTGAAGGGCACGCCGGTGACTCTAGCCATCTCTGTATAGTTAATCAAACACATCAACTTATCAAGTAGTCTTAGCGGCAAGTAAGCATCCTTCAAGCAATACACGGCAAGTCTTCTTCTAGTTTCGCTGTCACCATTTTGCAAATCAGTAATGATCGAATGATGCACATCTTCTTTCTGTTCATGCAAGAAGTGCGATGCCACCGAGTTAAGAGTATAAGATCTCAACTTAAACTCTCTCTGGATGAATTGCAACAAGTCAATTTGCATTCTACCTTCAATGTTGATCACTTTAGATTCTCTAGTACCGTAAGCCTTGGAGCTGAATACAGAATCTTTCACTTCCTGTCTGACATTTCTCAATCTTCCAAAATATGCAAAATTTTCCATCTTCAAAGCTTTAGCTCTGTTGATCAAATATGGCAAATCGAAATTTGTCGTATTATAGCCAATTATAACATCTGGATCCGCCTTCACCACAAATTCTTTCCATCTGGAAAGCATTTCCTGTTCGGTTTCATGTTCAAGCACCTGCGACCCCACAATTGGCGAGCAAGTGTTTATAGTGAAAACGTTTCTGATAAATGGTTTGGATTGGCCATTTTGCTGCACCACATTAGCAATTTGAATAACTGAATCCTTTTCAGGTTCTGGGAAAATACCTTTTCTCCCAGCACATTCGATATCAAAGCTCATGATACGTAACGGAGCAGCCTTAAGCCACTGGCCTTCTGATGGATGGGTAATCAATCTGGTATAATGCACTGTAAGCTCAATTTGGCAAGTGGAAACTCTGTCTGAATCTCTCACCAAGGAGTATGTCAGAGCCGGTACGGTTATCCAACTCATACCAGTAATTTTACGATCCACCATCATTCTTAACAAGTAGTTAATATTGTCATAAGTCATCAGTCCATCGCCACCACGGAAAAACTCACCAAAATAGATGTGACCTCTTTCAAAAGCGGATCTAACTTTAGCAATGTTTTTAGCATTCGAAACCGTTACTTTTAAAAACGGAAGTTTTTGATTCCCATTGTAACCCCAGATGGATTCTTTACTTGCAATTTCAACACTGTATATAGACAGATAATTTTCTTCCAAATATTTGGTAAATGGTTTAATGTGCTCTTCTCTAAAGCCATGTGGAGCAGGAACGTAAAAATAATGCAAGAACCCAATAACATTACAAAGCACGGAATTGCCTTCGGAAGTGACCCCATAAAATCTGACGGCTGAGCTATTACCAATGAAATGTTCGTCACCATCTAGCTGCTGGAATGTAATGTCATCTTTCTTTGGATCAATAGTTACAGGTGGTCTTTGCCATTGTTGATCAGTTGTGTGTTTATCACTAGCTAACTCGATTTCTTCTGTCATTGACTTTAGTTGCTCTTCAAATGCGGAAGGCTCGGTCTTTGCTAGCAAGTGATGCGGCTTGTCTTTCTGTTTGTGGTGAATTTGTACAGCATCATTAATTTCTAACGTTGATACAGGTAATGAATGAGCACCGGAAACTGGTTGCTTTCTTTCAAGTTTCACTCTTTTAGGACTATTATCATTTTCTTCAGACTTAATGTTGTGTTTTGTAGCTGAGGGCACAGACGTCATAATGCGATCAATGATTTGGGATTATTGGGAAGGAGAAAAAAAAGTAAACTTGAAGTGCCAGCAAGTGAGTAATCAAGTAAAAAGTAAAATTACAAAAAAAAATATGATTATATCAAGAAATAGTATTGAGATCAATCGAAAATTAGAACAATTGAACAATAAAGATATTATTACTAAAGAAAGTTGACGCCAAACAAACAAAAATTTGTGCTACGAACGATTCTCTGAAACTTATTTTTTTTTCTAAAAAAAAAAAAAAAAATCTGGTACGCGGAATTACGCGTGCTGCTGCGATCAAATGCACGATGCCTTTATTACATTCTGTCCATTGATTATTGGTAGATTTTTGCTGATATATAGATAAACGGTAAAGACATTATTATCACCTTTTCATTTTCAAGTATTTTATTCTATCTGCCTATAGGCTGTGTTTCAGTTTATTGGCTTTATATATATATATTTTATGCCAGAGCAATTTTTCTTACATATTTTGTCGTAAGTTTTGCAGGTTTTTGCTCGAGTTTTGTCTAATGCTTCTAGTCATTGAATATCAATAAAAAAAGGGGCTTAGCTTTGTGCAAAAAGGTGACTGAGTTTAATTATAAATTAAAGAACATCTTAACACCTATTATTCTATAAAGAGAGTTAAGCGAGCATAAAATTGTTAAGAAATTTCTAGTAAACGCTGAGTGCAAATATCAGGACCATATACTTAACATGTTGAACGCAGTAAACAAAGACTTTTCAACAATTGAAGAATACTTGATTAACCTTTTATACAAAGTAGAAATCGCACACTTAAAATTTTCAAGATAATAATAATGGCATCTCCAGCAAATTTATATCTAATCTCTATTGCCTCTACTGAGAAAAACCCAGTTACGGAAAATCAGAATGTAGAAATTTAGAACATGACAAATCCTAAAGAGTAAACAATAACTGAAAACAAACTACAACCAACCAAGTCTTGGAGAGAGCCATCCAACTTTCGAAATACTTAAATCAAAAATAGAACACAAAAATGCTTCAACACAGTTTTTGTGGTTTAGAATAGTAAGAGTTTACTATTAAAGGTAAGGGTTTGAGGCCGTGTGTAACTTTGTAATTACTATCATGTGTGCTATGACTATATATGAATAATGGATAGTTGCGAATCTCATCCAATAGGAAGCTCATATTCCTAACAGTCTTTGCTCAAAACTGTAATAATGTGGTCAAAACGTTTTGTACAAAGGTTAGCGTCTTGTTCCTTTTAACTTGTGTATATAGAGATGGACGGAAAAAACAAACAAAGCCAACAATAGCCATTTACCATTTATGATTTTCTAGCACCAAAAAACTGTTTACTAGTTGTGTGAAAAGCTCCATGTATTAAACACAACAGCCATTGTTTTAACAATGACATGTAAATTTTCTTCTAAAAAGATTGGCTAAAATTAACGAATTGTTTTTAGCAAGATGTATCTAATAAATATGTCCGAATACATATTAGTGACTCTTGGTTTGGATTACACAGAAAGAATTACGCGAGTGAAGCTTTTTGGCTTCAGAAAGGAAAAGAAAAGAATAGGTTTGCGGTTCTCTTTTATCGCGCTTGGGCCGGTATTCAATAATAATGTTTGAAGTAACAAGGTTATACCTTGTAAATTCTTTTCACCTGCTTTGAAACAGTTGCCAAAACAGTCGACTGGAGGTTGTTTTCTAAGCACTAAAAAAATATTCCAACATATATCTGGTGCACCACATACAAGACTCTGTCTGGGAAGCACTTTTTGAAAAGACGGTGAAGCATAATTGATGCCGTTAGTTGATAGAAAGCTGACACCGACACTGCATGTTGGCACCATTTCTTTTGCCGGAGGCATGCAATTTTTGGAACCGAACAAGCGAAGAGCAAATGCCCACCCAACTACAAAGACGAAGACAAAAAACAAAAACAATAGAAAAGGCAAGACAAATGGTTGCTGACTTTCAGTTAATTGCAAGTAACATTTGTAAATTACTGTTTTAGTAGGGGTCTATTACTATTGTTTCTAGAACAATAAAGTGACCAGAAAAAAGTGCTCCAACTGTAGACACCCTCAAATACAGGGACAGCGCCCGAGAGAGACACAAATAGGGGGTGTAGAAATTAGTGAGTATGATGCACAGTGCGCATTGTACACATACGTGCATACAAGCACGATAGCATGCGTCTACACGCGGTTGAGTACAGCAAACAACAAACAAATAAACAAACAGAATGAGCTTTTGAGTAAGCATAATATGGAATAACAAAAAAGGAGAACTGCACTATTTTGCAAATGGAAACACGCTGTCCACCATCAACACCAGTAACGCCACCACTATTCGCTCAACGTTCATAATTGCTTCATCACAAAGCAACAAGAAGGCAGCTAACGGCACCTCGAACGCAGATACAACAACAAACTATTGCCTCTGAAGAAGCCAATGGGAAGGTGAGCGAAAAGCAGCAGCAACAGCGGTTTTCCGAGACGCTGGCCCCTATACGGTAGAGTGGTGGCAATGATAAATAAGACCTACGAGCTCAAACCCCAGTGCAACAGGGTGAAGGGCGACAATAAGTACCTCCGGAACTACGTGGGAAACTTGATGTCCATCGATATCCTCGCACTGCGTATCCTTTGCCATCTCAATACACGCAAACCATTTGGCTATCGCAAGCTGACAAGTGTCTAAGGGTCAACGCGTAGAGCGCATCGCCGAGTGCTGTATAGTGGAAAAAGGTGGATTACCCGGCGAGGTGTTAGCTCACCGCACTAGTGCCCTCCATTCCAGTTCCCAAACACTTGAGCGCTAGTAGTGTGAATCCACCGCACAAGAAAAAAAAAAAAGGGAAAAAATGGCACAACTCACTTACTCGCCATACTCCCAGTCTCTGTAGCTGTCCTTATTCGTTTTTGAGACTCTTCGTGTTGTTCCCTCAAGTTCTCGTTCATCCTACCACTGGCTTATCTTCCATTTTGCTTCACTAGGTAGACAGCAAGTCCGTCAGTCAAAAGATATAAAAGCTTGTCTGTCTTTTGCTCGCATTCCTCAGCGTTAAAAATAGAAGTTGAAGGTTTTTCGGCTTTTTTTATTTTATTTTTTTCCCCCTGGCAGAATCACAACAACAACCTTTTGGGAAGATTGAACCTACCAAAGGACTCAACATTTGCAACCAACTAAAATTCATTCTTTTCTTATTAATACAATCATAACTTTAAACAATCAAGAAGGAGGCCCGATCTCAAAACATCTTAACCTTCTCCTTTTCTGTTTACCTTTAAGCTCAACTCAAGAAAAAAAAAGAAAAGTCTTCAGCGTTAAACCATAACCATATTGCTCCTCTTTACTCTACAAAATAATCAATTTGCACTACAATGCTAGCCCAAAGCTGGGCTCCTAAAGGCCTTTCGGCTGCTCATTTAATGGCAATACTATGTTTGCTTATAAGATCCGTCTGTGCAGCCTCAAACCTGTCTTCATCCTCCTCCTTCGCATCTATCAATAGACCATCATTTGATTTCTCCTCCATAGGTAACAAATTAGAGTTTGTGGGTGATTTCGACGCCGTTTCTTTTTATAACTACCCTGGCCAGCAAGATCTATTCATCTCAAATACAAGCAGCTTCAATAAGTCTTCAAACACTTTATACTACCAGGACAGCCAATCTAATATATACCCAATTGGTGCCGTTAGTGGTCAGGTCACCACTATTCAGCCTTACAAGGACTCTTATGTGATAGTCGGCGATTTTGACAGCATAAGTCTTTCAGACTCAAACGGCAACTCCTCCTCCACCACTGCCATCAATTCTCCGGCCTTATACAACACTACTTCCCAGAAATTCACGAACTTGGATCCTAAAGGTGATATCAGCGGCGACATAAGAACCGTTTATGCTGATGAAGATAATAATTTGATTTATTTTGGCGGAAAATTGTCATACCAAAAGACTTACGGTTTATTACTTTACAATGTCACGTCCCAGTCATTAGCTAAAGCTCCATTCAAGGGTTTTAATAGAAACTCCGTGGTTCATGCAATTAGTAAAACTGGTGACAACTCACTTGTCTTTGGTGGTTACTTTTACGAATTGGGAGTTCCACAATTGCAGTTCACTAACCAGACCTATTTCTTGGAGCATGAAAAATCGTTGTTATCCAACTCTACCAACTCAGACAATTCAACTGAAGAAATTGAAATTGAAACTGAACAGGTAGTTTCGTTCAAATACGCTACTATCCAAGCAGATAACACTGCTTCTGGATCGCCTGATGATATTATTTGCCCATCAAATTCCGATAGCTGGCTCACTAGTGAAAATCAATTAGGTGCTTGGTTAGCTACTTTGCCATTCTCCGTCACCCCATCTAAGATCAGACTTTACAATTCTCAAAAAGATGACTCTGGTGTGAAGCTTTTCAGATTATACACTTCTCCATCAAATTCCATTATGAATTTGACTTATATTGATCCAAGTACAGGTGATTTGTCACAATGTGATGCTTGGTGCCCAATGTTGAGCTATCTGGACTTGTCTGATGCTTACTCCAATATCAATGACTCTAGCGTTACCAACACCAGTTTCAGCAATGACGGCGGAGTGGCTGCATCATTATCTTGGTCAGATACTTATCAAGATTTTGGGTTTGTCAATGACATTGAAGTCAACTTTTTGAATTTCCATATTGTTGAGTTCTACGGTTCCCAAGCTGGTCTTGACGCAATTCAAATGTTCACTACTGAAATCTTAACTTTTGCTAATAATACTTTGAACAGTGGTAACTGTGGTGACAGTGGCAACAAAAGTTATTCAGAAAGCACTGGCGATGGATGGGAATTATCAGCTACTGGCCACTATATGTCAAATTCTATTGACGACATTTCTAATGCAGCTTCCAATGATTGGGGTGTAACATTTTATCCAAACATTAGTTATTCTGGTAATTATTCTATCAACTATATTACTCCAGGTTGTCAAAGTGACGGAACTTGCGATACAAGAGGAACTGTTGATGTTACGTTATACGATGAAGAAGGTAATGAGCTTAATAATTTTAGTTCTGCTCAAAGTAACCAGTTTGAAAAAATTGAAAACATTTGGAGTGGTCATCTCAATGCTACTAGTGGTAGACCAAAAGTTCAAGTGAAAGTGTCGAACACTGGCGGTAATTCTGCAACCATTGTTGCTGATAAAATTGCGGTAAAAATTTTGGGTTTGGATGATTTGGTCAACTCCACCAATTCAACCATTGGAAGAAGAAAAACCAACCATACTGTTACTTTCAACACCACGGATTACAAAATCCCATTAAATGGGTTGTTTGAATATTCATTGAAAAATTTCAGTAGTTTCCCTACTGATTATGACACTTACAATTTCAGTTCCAAAAGTTTTGAAAATAAGTTTGTTGGTAACTCATCAATTAACCAATTTGGTCCACAATCTTTGTCCAATAACTCAATCATTAGCTCTCTTGCATACGTAAACAAAACTCTTTATGTGGCTGGTGAATTTGAATCCAAAGATGATGGCTCAAACTTTTTGGGAATTAGTACTGATGGTAGCACCGATAACAACAATAATTTGAAAGTATCAAAAATTAATGATTACAACAATGGTTTGAATGGTGTGGTAAATCAAATTAAATATATTGATAACAAGTTATTTGTTGTTGGAGAGTTCAACAACACCACTTCAAAGTCATCACTTACCAGTTTGTCATCCTCATCCAATGACGATAATAATGCATTGACTAAAGTTGCAGTTTTGTCTGACAATAACAAATGGGTCACATTGGATTCTGGTGTGTCTAATTCAAACGAAATTTCATCCATTAACCATGTCAATATTGATGACACTGATTTTTATGTGTTGTATGATTCTGATTTCGAACATTTGAACATCTGGGACAACTTGAATAAGAAATGGTTTAGCAATGATGATTTCAACAGCACTGGTCTCTTTGTGAATGTTACCTCTGCTGGTAAAGCCAACTCTAACAGTTCATTGATTGCTGGCCATCTTTCTGTGTTGGGTTTAGTAAGTAACAATGTTGTTTCTTTGAACCAACACAACAAGTTCTCTAAGTCACCAGTTACATTCAACTCATCCACATCCAATGACATTAACAATATCTTGTACGTTAATGACTCCTTCACTGTAATTGCTGGTAATTTCACCACCAAAGCCAACCAGACAAACTTAGTGATTAACAACAATGGTAAGATATCATCTTTTGATGACAAGATTAGTTGGGGTAACTCTTCAGTTAACTCTTTATCTAAGGATGTCAACAGCAGATATTTGTTTGTGGGGTTGAATGGTTTGGCCACATATGACAATAATCAAAAGTCTAATATCATCATTTACGATATGGTTTACAATAACTTTACCATTCCTGGCGCTATCACTAAAAATTCATCAGCTGAAAATGCCAAAATTAATTCTTTCTTCTTTTACCAAAAAGATCACAAAGTTTTTGTTGCTGGTGATTTTGATACCGCATCTTCGATGTCATGCACTAGTTTCTGTTTTTATGACATGTCCGCTGGTAGATGGAATAATGATGCAAGTAATGGATTTACTGATGCGGTTGTCAATTACATGAATGAAACTAATAGCGAATTATTTATGACTGGCTACTTTGCTATTGACAATGCCAAAGGCTATTTTGCCACCTATGATTTCAGTAGCCAAGAGTTCCTGATTGATAATAAATTATATGATCTTTCAAACTCCAATTCAAAGAGAGACATAGAATTGCAAACCAATTCTAACGGAAAGGCAAGTACTGATCAAGCTGGTATTTCGGGTGAAGTGAAGAAATACATTTTGGTTGACGCTACTGCTGATAAAGGTAGAATTTTAGCCTTGGGTGATCATTTTGTTTCTGGGTACAACAAATCTGCTTGGGTTAGATTGGACAGGTTGAACAATGAACTTAACACTTCGTCAACATTTGACAAATTTCAACTAATTAATATTAAATCAAACAATATCAGCTCCAAAGATGAAAACAAAAGCTTTTTCAATTCAAATGAACAAACTTTGCTTGTGGTTGGTAATATTGTTTTTAATAATTATGACAATCTTGGCATTAGTGCCGCTATTTTTAATGGTACTAATTGGCTACCATACATTTATACTTCAAACTCTCAAAATTCGTCTAATAACAAAATTAGTGATTTCATTGTTAACAAGGCAATTTCAGTGGATTCTGTTGAACAAAACAGCGTGAAGCATGTGAAAATGGATAGAGGTTGGATTGTTTTTATTGGTTTAGCACTTGCAGTAGGCACAATGATGCTTTTGGTTTTGTTTGCATTATTGATATTGTTTTGGAAAAGAAAAAATGATTCTTATGATGAAAATCAAAGAATTGAAGAAGACCAAATGGTGCAAACTGTGCCTCCGGATCAATTGCTAAATGAAATGGATGAGTTTAAATTCACTAACGAGAAAGCTCATTAAAAAATAAAGTCAAAGGTTTAATTAGCTATTCACTTACAAAATTTGTTTTATTACTTTCCCTCTTAAGGAGTGATATCAACCCGCCTTTTTCATTCGTCGTTTAATTTGCTTCCATTGATTTTTTTGTGTTTTGTGCACTGTCAATACCGATATCACTTCTATTCGCGCTTTTCCTTACTGCAAATTGTTGATTCCAAAATCTAATATCAGTGATTTGCTAAGTAAAAAGGAAGAGAAAAGTTTTGCTTTTATTTTTTCTAGTTACAGTTTGTTTTGTTTTGTTTTTGCTTTTTGCTTGTTCCAGTTTTTACTTTTTCACTTTTTGAAAGAAGTTTTAGTTTTTGACTAAAACCTTTTTTTTTTCTAAAGTCTCTTTGTCGCTTATATATTTTTAACTTCATCTTCTTTTCATGTTCTTACTTCCATTTCCATTTTGGCTTTCTTCTCACCGTTCCTGCTAAATTTTTTACTTTTGTTAATATCACTCACTATATGAGACCTATCTTAAAATTCTCAAAAATCTACTTTTCTATTAGACTAATACTTTTCTTCTCAAAAACAATGTTTACTTTTTGAGAAACAACTTTCAGTTAATTTACCCCTTGTTTCTTCTCTATATTTTTATATGTTTGATCTACCTCTACTTTTTTCCTCTATTTATCCTCTCTTTTATAGTGTAGCTAATTGTACTGCTTTTTTAGATTTGTTTTTCTCATAGTTCGTAACACATTTCAAAGCGGACAACTTTGATGTAAAGAAATATTTATCTTATTGTCAGCATAGCACTTTGCAATTTAGATACCACAGTCAATTCAAAAGAGAAATTTTAGTTTATGAGGAATTTGCTTTTTGTTAGTTTTCAGTCAATGTTGCTTCTTGAGGATGAGGATGTGAAAAGAAGAAACTGTCCAAGGCTGATTCTAATCGAAAAAGAAGACTGTCCTCATCTGTTAGAAAATTCGCAATAATAGCATGCATAAAAATGCTATATCAAGCGCGTGCCATATGATCCAAGATGAGGCCCGCTTAAAAAGAAAAAGAAAGAAAAAAAAAAAAAAAATTCTGCAGAATAAATTTTTCAGATGATGAGCGGCAGCTCTTAGCATATATACTGTACAACATCTACCCACAATACGTAAAGTTTCCAGTTTTACCCCGGTTGCTCAATAGTCAACAAACAAAATTTCAATTAAACAACTTTAGTGGAATAAAATATGGCTAGCAAGAATAAGAAAGGCAGCGGCAGTGGTGGCTCGAAGTCCAACAAGCAAGGGAGATTTTCTCAATCATCATTGCCACAAATAACCGATGAGAGATTTTCTGGAGCCATTAATGATCCAAAATTTAGACGTCCAAAGGATAAGAATGTTAAAGTTAAATTAGATGACCGTTTCAAAAAATCAGACATTGAGGATTTTAGAAACGTTGAAATTGATCGTTATGGTAGAAGATTGAAGGATCTTGGATTGGAAGATGATAAGTATAAAGATTTTGACCGGTACTTTGAACAGGAGGGAGAAGGAAGTCAGAGCGGAAGCGAGAAAGAAAGTGAAAGTGAAAGTGAGAGTGAGAGTGAAAGTGAAAGTGGAAGTGAGAGCGAAGATGAAGAACAAGATAAAAAAGCACCTGTGAAGAAAGGCAAGTATTCGTCTGATGAGGAAAGCGAAAGTGAGGATGAAAGCGATGCAGAACCAGCTAAGACCAAACAATCAGCACTTGATCGTGCTCGTGGTGAAGGACTTAATGACGATGGATTGTCCTCCGATACAACTTCGGATTCAGGCTCAGATTCAGACTCAGATTCAGACACTGAAGATACTGAGGAAGAATTAGCCATTGAAGAAGAAGAGCCAGAAACCGGTGATCCTACTCGCAGATTGGCTCTCGTTAACATGGATTGGGATAACCTTACCGCAGTGGATTTGATGGCTACATTTGCAGGATTCGCTAAAGGTTCCGGAGAAATCAAATCTATTACCATATATCCAAGTGAGTTTGGGAAAGAAAAAATGGCCAAAGAAGAGAAAGAAGGTCCTGCAAGAGATTTGTTTGCATCTGAGAAGAAGATGAAAAAAAGCAAGAAAAACGATGATAGCGACAGTGATAGCGATAGTGATTCTGACTTGTCGGATATTGATTTGAAAAACAAGTATGATCTCAATCACAACAGAGAAAAGGCCATTAAGGCTCTTTACGAAGAAGATAAAGGCGATGAATACGATTCCAAAAATTTGAGAAAATATCAACTTCAGAGGCTCAGATATTACTATGCCATTATCGTTTGTGACTCTGTGTCTGTGGCTCAAAAAATATACCAAAATTGCGATGGTTTGGAATTCGAAGCTACGGCAAATTTTTTTGATTTGAGATATGTTCCTGATGATGTGGATTTCAATGATGATGAAAAGACAGATTATTGTGATCATGTACCTTTGAACTATCGTCCAAAAATCAATTTCGAAACTAGTGCGTTGCAACATTCCAAAGTCAAGCTTACGTGGGATGAGACGCCGTCTGATAGATTGCAACTTGCTAGTAAAGCATTTTCACAGAAGGATATTGAAGAAATGGATTTTAAAGCATATTTGGCCACTGATAGTGAGGATGAAAGTGATGCTGAAAACAATGATGATAGAAAGTCTAAATACAAGCAGCTTTTACAGAATAGTATAAAGATTGGTGACAAAAATTTGTTTGACGAAGGTAATGAAAGTGGTAGTGAGGTGGATATGGAAATCACTTTTGCCGCAGGGTTAGATGAAAAACAGGAGAAAGACAAGGAAGAAGAAGAAACTGAGGAAACTAGCATTGAAAAGTACAAACGTAAAGCTAAAGAAAGAAGAAAGGCTAGAATGGAACAAATTAAAGAGATGAAGAGAAAAGAGAAAGAAGGTATCAATGGCGGAGAAGCAAGCAACGATAGTGAAGATGAAGGCCAAAAGCCTAGTGCTAAACACAAGAATAAAAATAAGAAGAAAGCTCAAAGAAATGATGCTGGCGAATCTTCAAAAGATGTTAAATCTAAGGCAGAGTTAGAATTGCTTATGATGGAAAACAAGGGCAAGGAAGCTGACAAGCAACATTTTGATTTGAAGCAAATTATGAAATCTGAAAAGGATAAGAAACAAAAGAAGAAAAACAAGAAAAATAAGAGGGTTGCTGATGATGAATTTTTGCAAGATGATTTTAAACCAGATTTGGACGATGATAGATTTAAGGATGTGTTTGAAAATGATGAGTTTGCTATCGACCCTAACCAGCCGGAATTTAGAAAGACATCTACCATGATGAAGATTTTGGAAGAGAGAAACAAGAGAGTGGCTACTGGCGATGAAGAAGATGGTACTACTAATGAAGAACTGAAATCAAAGAATGGCAAAAAGAGAAAATTGGATACCGAAAATGCTGTCTCAGAGCAAAGTAATGCTAAAAAATTAGCAGAAAAGATTAAAAACAAATACAAGGGGGTCAAAAATAAGAATAAGAAGAGAAAGTGAGGGAGTTTGATATCAACTAGATTCTTTCTGTACTTTTATGGCATGGCAGATATTTTTTTGTATTTAGGCACAAAATCTATGTTTTATTGTAGAATTTTATATAATTGAGGAGCAAACAGAATGATGTAGCTAACTGCTGTTTTTAACTATCAAATGCGTGCTGGAAACTTGGAGAATAAGAACAAACTGAGTTTAGTTTTTTCTACATTGTGGCTACATATATGCTAACGCCTGTTGATATGCAAATGAAAAACCCGCACATTTGGTACCTTCCACAAACAGAAGCACCATGTTGATAACATCCAAGTACATCTGAAAAAGTTCCAGATTTGCTCATCATTTTATGAAAAGTAGACACATCTAGCAGAGACAATGTTTCGCATCTATATTCTTGTTGCTCTTCTTGCTGCTGCTACTCTATGCAGAGGCGAGACAAACGCCGGAAACGCTATATCGTCTGCCTCAGTTCTATTATCAACATGGGCAACCTACGTTATTGGAATTGCCAGATACGTGAGGAAGTGCTCACCACTTACCAACATATTTACGCCACTAAGGACGGCAAGTTGTGGGTTTCGTACAATAAGTATTGTGGTGAAGAGCTCTGTAACTGTTCTGGTATCAATGAATGAAATTAGTATCATCTCTCGCGAGCTGAATCAGCAACAAGTCACTAACAAGGGCCTCGACTTGGTAATTGCTGAATATAAAAATGCCAATTTCACTATTGTTAGCAGCTCACAAAATAATAACGAGACTTATTGGAAAAGGTCAGTTAAGCTCCAGCCTCCTACAAATTTTGCATTGTTCAAGACTTTAGAGCTAGATTTATTGGTCAATGCAAATCAATCAATAATACTAGTGTCGACCACGTTAGTGCCCAGTAGTCAACAGCTAACCAACATTCTATGCAATAAAAGTAGCAGCAATTCTAAACAAAAATGCTCAATTACTTGCACGGTTTCCACTGACTATCGTTTCCTGAGCTCCAAATCATTTTATAAATTGAGCAAAAAAAGGTTCTGGTTTGAAATTGCTGATTCTATATCAAAAGCTAAAGTTCAAGGAGGGAAAATTGAGTATACAACAGCTAGGTCTCATCTCGGAACAAATAAGCGCTACACACCGCTAAATATTACTGTATCATTGAATACACAAACATAGAATGTTGCTTTACATAGTTTTTTTTGGACAGTGTAAACTAAAGCAATAATTCTTTTAGATGATTAATCCTGTAATATACAATTATCGACTGATATGCGGAGATAGCGTTTTGGTGGCGTTTTGGTGGCGTTCAAGTACAAAATTCTTCTGTTGTCTCTTTGATCTACTGTTAGTATTTTGAAGTATATGCAGCGTAGAAAATTATAGCCCCCTACAAACTGTTATCTTTGATCTTGTCTACGATATGATCCTCAAAAAATTGCCAACTTATACCCGTAGGCGGTTTTAATCTGAGTAACTTGTAAAAAGGGGAATAGATAATCAAACGGCTAGTCCAGGTGTAGTGTGGCAGTTGCCGCTTCTAGCTGCACTGCAGATGTTTGTTAGTTCTAGCATGCATGCAATATTAGAATAGACAAAAGCTTTGGTATATACATGCAAAAAAACAAAAACCATTATAGTGAACTTTAATAAAATACAGTAAGTTCTATAATTTAATGGATCACGTTATTGATTCAATTCATTATATTTATGTACACTTATCACCAATCATCTATGACTTATTATTTACGAAGCACCAACTCTAAAGTTAAACTCACCTCTACAAAGAGGACACGTATTGTTGCCAGAACTTTTGAACCATTTCAAAAGACAACCGCTATGGAACTTGTTATGACACGTTTGGCAGCTCTTGGTAGGTAATGATTTATCTTGAATATGCAAGATTGCATAACAAATGGCACATTCTTCAAACCCTTTGAAATGCAAATTAATGTTTTTGTCAAAAAGTTCAATTGCATCATAAATCAATGCGCCAACCAAACCCTGCGAGGCTCCAGAACTAGAGGATACTCCAGCAACTCTGCCATTGTTTATCAAGTTCAGACAAGCTAAGATCCAAGATCTCCATACAATTTCTTTCACTCCGATTCTATTAGGAGCATCAATAGAGACATTAGTCAATGGAAAGGCTTTACCAAGCTTGATTATTAATTCTGTAGATTGTTCATCAATCAAATACTGTGACTTGACTTCATTGGAAGTTTTGTTGACCTTCACTATATGATTTTCTTCAACTCCTTTCTTTTTCTCAGCATCATTGAGCAATTGTTGGAATCTGTTGAGTTCTGTGTCTATAATAATCAGCGAAAAGTACTTTGCAGTAAAAATTTCGATGCTTGACTTGAGTTGTTTGTTTCTAATATTCAAATACCATGATTGCGATTGTTGTCTGAATTTCAATAGCACCAAATAGAATATATGAAACAACAAAATTTTAATTTCAATCAATAAGCTTTCGCTGCCATTGTATGGCAACGAATAGAAATTGTAATTTTGCATATCATTAATCATTTTGCTTAATCTTGGCTTATTGACGGTGCTCATAGTCTCTAATTCTTTAACTGAACTTTGCTTTAAATCAATAAGAGGATCACTAGTAATATCAATTTGTTTGAATATGAAATCCAACAATTTTTCAATAGCCTGATCCGGCAACTGATTAAGATAAATTTTATGTACATAACCCGGAATGTTATCGTAGAAAAATCGCAATATTTCAAGCCATGACCACAAATATTGGAGCGTGATACTATACGACTCGTTCTCGATAAATTCATGTGGTACATTAGCATCATTGATGGCAGCAAGCAATGGTTGTGGAATCTTAAAAATTTTAGTATCAGCTTGGTTTCCGTTGTCGTTATCCTCATTATTATCATTATCAGCAGCATCACCGATTATGCTTTTGTAATTCAAGGCAAATTCAACAATAAAGTCCTTTTGAAGTTTTGATAGTAATTTGTCGACAATAAATACATTAAATCTTTCTAATTCGGCAAAGTTGCTGGATCTCCCAATTGGCCCATCTTGAGTCAATGTGTCTACAAGCGAGTTAAATTGACCTTCAAGGGAATTGATGCTCAACTCATTTTTGTCAATGTATCTTTTGAGCAAGTCAATAGTAAAAATCACCCGCTGGTTTAATAGGTATTTGTGCAAGTATTTGTTACTCAAGAACCCCGTAATAATATTGCTGAATTCTTCATGAACGTCAGCTTGAGAGCTTTTGTCCCAGTATTTATCTGCGAGCTCCTCATTTTGTGCAAAAAATGCATTTAATGCACTGAAAAGCATCAACAATCCATAATTCAAGTTGACATTTAAACTGATTTCTTCGGTAGAGCTGCTGGTTTCTGTATCAGCACTTGGGCCTTCCACAAGCAAAGAGCTTGAAACAATACTCAATGAGTCCTTAAATAAGTCATCTACTACAAAATCTAAAGATTCATTGAAACTGCTAGTGTGCAGCAACAACGTTTGAAAGAAAATCACAACTTGAATACGCACAGGAATGAATTCAATATCATAGGATATGTCAGAAGAAAACCATTGCTGGAAAGCTCTAATGAGCATATTCAATTGAATTTTTGGTAGCACAACTGTATCCTTTGTTTGTGCTTCATTGGAAAGTAAGTGATTAAGGATGGATAAACTGGCTAAGCCATGAACACGAGTATCATTATTGAAGCTTCTAATACCCAAAATTTCAGATAGTATTGTTTTTTTCAAATTTTCAAGATGCTGGTCAGATAAAATTGATGGGAAAAGTGGGAGCAACGCATCTAATTTGAGGTAGTCTTTGTTCTTGATTAGTTGCTTATTGATCAAAGAAAAAAAAACTGCTGAATCGTTCACTGTAATATGCGTAACGTTTGAAACCAAAAGCTTTTGTAACACCTTCGCGTGGTAAAATTTCAGAGTGGCAGAATGCTGATCACTATCGATAATCAGGGAGATATAGCTGATTATTTTGGAATGTGCCGGTTGGTTTTCAAAGATTAACGACTGTAGCTGATAGTTGGTAATCTCACCAGCGATATCAGCATTGAATTCTTTGCTCAAAGCGTTGAATGCTTTGCCATTGAAATTAAGTAAAGAATCCTCAACGGATTCTTTGTGTTGCAACATTTCCAAATTATCCATGTTTTTAGTATCATTAGTGTTTCCATGACTAGCACCATAGAAAATATAGTCCTCTGCAAAGCTAGCAACCGCTGCAATATCCACCAACAAGCGAGAAAGCTCATCAGGTGGTAAAACTTTATTCTCATCAGTAAAGACCAAGTCAAGGATCAATTTGTAGTAAATAGCTAATTCTGCAACATCGGTAAATTTAAACTTGCTGGTTTCCTGATCTATATCCCTTTTTTCACTTGCTTGACGTATCAAGTACAAGTAATGGTTTAAGGAGTTCATTGTCAAGCACAACGAGTATGCTTGATTCAAATCGAAAAGCAGTGCAATAGCGGAGATGAAATTTTGGGTAGACGGGATGAGTTGCTCGACAATTGAAGACCCCAGAGCTCGTCTTCGCATGAAATAATTAACTATAGTATTGTAGCCGCTCTTATTATCAATATTACTCAAAATAGTTGAAGTTAATGAGCTGGTATATATCTCAAACAATGCTTTGTCGTTTCCAATATGCTCTTCCACTGAACCAAGGAATTTAGTAACTGTACTAATATCCGCAGATAGGGATAATGATGTTTCCTTTTCAGTATGCTGATTGGCTAAATAATCCCAGAAAAAAATGAAATAACTATTATTTTTGAAATTGCTGTTATGGAGAGTAAGCGTATCACTGAAGCTTTTCAAAGCAGTTACATCTTTGTATCTTAAAAAGTTATCCCAAAATTTCACTATGTTATCCAGATTATTAGACAAAAACAATTGAGAATAAAATAATGCCAAACTGCTATCACCTGAATATTTGAAACTGATCTTTAAAGCCGTATCAATATCAGTGGCTTCATCAACATAGACAATCACTTGCTGCTTCACAAATTGTTCAATCTCTGGAGACGTAATTTTTCTCGAATTACTGAAATCAGACAAAAACTTGAGTGTTTTCGCAAGTTTTGCAGATTTTATGTCGTCATCATCATGAATGTTGGTTGACCAATTAACAATTTGACTAATTTTATCTTGCAATAAAGTACTCACATCAAATTCTGACAGGTTTTTCAATACAAGTTGATCCCAGTTTTTATCTAAAGAGTAGAGGATTTCAGTTATTGTGTCAAATGTGTCTAATGATAAAAGTGGAGTGACATTGGATTTAAGTAACCTGATCGTCAAAGATTTGTTTAAATCTATTTCAAAAAAATTGAGCTGTATCAAAGAGCGAACAGTAGCGAGAAGTAACACATTTCCTTTTGCTTTTGTGGCAGTAGCAGTATTAGGAGTATTAGCAGCAGTCTGAACAGGAGCATTAGTAGCCAGTGATTCTGTGGTTTCTTTAAATTGCAATTTGGAAAGTGGTTCTATTAATTCTTCACTTTCTAATTTACTAACCCAAGATTGTATTGATTTTGAAACAGATTCCGTGCTTTTTATCGTTTGGAGGATGCGAAGCCAATTGTGAATGGTAGATACAGTGACATGATCTTCTAATCCATTCAATACCATTTCCAAGTCATTGGAATCAAGCAGGTTAAGTGTCGTGGAATACTGAACATTAAAACCATTTTTAACTATTTGGGTAGATAAAAATTGGAGTAAATCCTGCTTGGCATCCTGAGCTGGTATATTTTGGTAAAAGTTTGAAAATACTTTACTGAAAAAATTGAAAAATTGTTGTTGTATATCACGATTCATATAGTTGAGCTTAAACTCTGATTTTTGTAACGGGTTCTTCAAAAAACTGTTAAAATCACCCACTGATGCAAAATTGATGACAGAAGGAGCTAGTTTATTGTATAATATGAGCAAGTAGCTGAAATAATCCCTGGAAGTGCTACTGAAGTAAGCATTGAGAAATGAAATAAAAACAGTTTTGAATTTTTTAATGCTGTCCTCTTTAAGTGAAGAAAGATTCAAATTAATCAACGATATCAAAATTAAAGTAACAATTGAGCCATAAAAATTTTTATTACTCGGTGCAAACTTAATTAACTTGAAAACGTTTTTAACAATTACTGACAAACTAATCATTTTCTTGTAAGGCTCTTCCTTACTCACCAAACATGAATTGAGCAAAGTAAGAAGACTTTTCTTCACTACCAAGTAATTATAGTCGCTGGAATTGTTCGACAAGTATACCCAAAGTTGATCATTATTTGAAAGTATTGGCTCCAAAAGGTCCTGGTTTTTCTGCACGAGACTATTTGCCACATAATAATTGATTAAGTTGATAATCGCCGACAAAGTTCTTGTATAAATCAAGTTTGCCTCATCATTGGAAGTGCTTGCTTTATCCACTAAAGTATCAATTGTCTCATATTTCAAAAAATGGTCAATCAATTCCAAAGATTCTCTCTGGAAAATTTTAAACAAGTTATTCTTTTTGTCTATTGAGTTATTGAAACATTGTAACATTGACTTGTTTGTATCAAGTGCCACCATCTTATCTGGGTCGAATAACCCGAGGAGCCAAACCGGCACAATGTTTTTAAGATAAGGAGCAATCTGTTTGCCAAAAGTAGCAACTAGAGTTGCTGCAAGCTTGTGAGCACTGGATCTTATAGCTTTGTCATTGATGATGGATAATTTTGGGTATATCTGGATGAAAAAAGGAATAAAAGACGAGTCTTTGGCAGAGTTGACTCCACTAGAAGGATCAAAATACGCAAGTAAGCCTGTCAATGATTTCAACTTTGTCTTCAAATTGCTCTTGAGAAGCGCTTTACATAGAAGCTTTAACTCAGTATCGGCTAGGTTTTGTGGATTTGGAATATGTTGGAAATAGGAAAAGGAAAAGGCGATGCCATTATGGGACAAGGAATTGCCGGCATCGTCGAATGGGTTCACAAAAGACATTTACTTAACTTTGTAGATGATTGATGAAAGTGGTATGTAATTGCTGAGTTTTTAGGAGGCTCAACACAGTTCAGCTGGACATCAGTGCAATAAGAGCAAGAGCAGTGGCAATGATTTTGTTTTGTACTTGCTAAGGGTGTCGGCGATCGGTCTTACGAATGAATGAAATCTTTCTCCATCAATTTTTTCTTTATTTCGTGCGGTTGCCGTGAGTCGGGCAGCGCCTTAGTGATTAGTGATATTCAGGGGCTACACAACCATTTATGCACCCACGAACATCCTCGACCAACATGAGAACGTTTTTTTTTTTTTTTTTT